>Ga0209166_10000086_pt1 | contig 125109 bp, 116 predicted proteins | sample Coa_R1_3_FD_187151 | JGI IMG/M metagenome (GOLD analysis project Ga0209166, IMG submission 187151) | Surface soil microbial communities from Centralia Pennsylvania, which are recovering from an underground coalmine fire - Coalmine... | ecosystem: Environmental > Terrestrial > Soil >... | reverse complement strand
TGGGAAACGACCCAACAGCAAGGCCACGGCAAGCCTGAAATCCAAGCGAAAGATCGCAAGCTGGAACCCAGCGTTCCTCCTGGAAGTCCTAAACGTTAATCCCGGTTAAGGTCGATTCCGAGCCGTGTGGGGTTTTTCGGGGGGATCCGCTGCGGTTTACCGCGGCCATTGGTCCGGCCGCGTCATCCTAGGGCTTGGACCCCGGCAAGCGCCTATTTTCCCGTGAATTTTGCAGGGCGCTTTTCGATAAACGCGGCCATGCCCTCTTTCTGGTCATCAAAGGCGAAAAGCGAGTGGAAGAGCCGACGCTCAGTCCTGACGCCCTGACTTAGCGGCGTTTCGTAAGCCGCATTGACCAGCTCCTTTGCGATCATCACCGAATTTGGTGAGAGCGCAGCGATTTTCTGAGCTGCTTCCATGGCGGTCGAAATAAGCTCCGCGAGCGGAACGACGCGGCTTACGAGACCGCATTGAACGGCCTCTTCGGCGTTCATCATCCGTGCGGTGAGCACCATGTCCATGGCTTTGGATTTGCCGACGAAGCGGGTTAGTCGCTGAGTGCCGCCCGCCCCGGGGATGACGCCAAGGTTGATCTCCGGCTGGCCAAAGCGGGCGTTGTCGGCCGCGATGATGAAATCACACATCATCGCCAGCTCGCACCCGCCCCCCAGCGCGTAGCCGGCCACTGCGGCGATCACTGGCTTTCGGCAGCGGGTCACCCGTTCCCAATTGCGCGTGATGAAGTCCTCGGTGAACACCTCAGCGTAGCTCTTTGAGGCCATCTCCTTGATATCTGCGCCCGCCGCAAAGGCGCGATCCGAACCGGTGATGACCGCGCACCGAACGCTCGGGTCAGCCTCGGTTTCATCAAGCACGCGGGTCAGTTCGTCCATCAGCTGTGCGTTCAGCGCATTCAGCGCTTCGGGACGATTGAGACGAATGAGCGTCACGGCGTCATGCCGTTCAACGATCAGGGTCTGGTAGCTCATCGCTGGGGCTCCTTGCCGTGTCCAGCCGCCGCCTTAAGGCCCCGTGACGGAATAGCCAAGGGCGCGCAGGCGAGCTGGCACCCCTTCGGGGCCAATCAGATGCCCGACGCCGACGACCACAACGGTTTTCCCGTGGCCCTTGAGCCGATCATCCAAGACTTCCGTCCAGCGCGCGTTTCGGTCGCTCACCAGTCGGCGGAAAAGATCAGGCGACGATGACCTGATCGGATCGATGGCTTCTTTTTCCAGCGTGGACATGTCGGCGTCGACCCAGGCTTTGACGAGCACTTGGAATTCGTCTGGTTTGTCCTCCATCTCGTGCAGGGTTTCGCGCAGCGAAGCGATCTGCTCATCTATCGGGCCCCCTGACAGGAGTGCGATCTGCTCGGCCGGCGTTTCAAAGGCCCTGCGCTTGGCCTTCGGCGTCGCCAGGGCTGAGATGGTCTTCTCGACGCCGGTGCTGGCGTCCGCGCCAATGCGCCGGTAGGCCCCGCCGGAGAGCGCGATCTCGGCAAGCCATGGCTGGAGCCGATCAAGGAGCGCTGTTGAGACGTCGTAGCTGGCCGCAACGCGGGACAGAAGCGCTGCGTCGTCAGCGTTCAAGAGTTTGAAGAGCGACCCATCGGGAGGAAGCACGCCAGCCTGGGTGGCCAGCGCAGCGGTGTCGGCATCGCTCTGCGGGTCAACGGGCAGTTCAAACCAAATATCGTCGGCGTCCTTCAGGGCGCGGCTGAGAACCGACGGAATCCAATCCATGTTGGGCGGCAGCACATGGACCGAACCAAAGAGGATCACTTCTGCGTTCTTGTCCTTCACCACCCAGACAGGCGGCTCAGCCGCCGCGGCGCTGGCGAAGGCGAGGGCGAAGACGAGTGCGGCGACGGATTTCCAGAGACGGTTCAAGCTTGAGCCCTATGTCTGACAGGCGGGGCAATAAAAGGTAGAGCGCCCGGCCTGAACCTTGCGCGCGACCAAGCCTTGGCATGGATCGTTCAGGCAAGGCTCTCCTTCACGGTCGTATACGCGAAACCGGTGCTGAAAATACCCAAGCGCCCCGTCGGCCTGGGCATAGTCGCGCAAGGTCGATCCGCCTGCGGCGATCGCCTCTGTAAGGACAGCGCGAATTTCCTTCACAAGCTTATCAAGTCGCAGCTTGGAGACGCCGCCAGCGGCCTTGAAAGGCGAAATCCGCGCGCGGTTCAGGGCTTCGCAAACATAGATGTTTCCCAGGCCCGCGACGACGCGCTGATCCAGCAGCAGCGTCTTGGGCCCCTGTTTGCGATCCCTGAATGCGGCCTTCAGGCGCTGGGCGTCGAAATCGTCTGAGAGCGGCTCGGGACCAAGCCCTGCGAACCAAGGATGCAAGTGAAGCGTCGCTGTGTTGACGAGCGCCATGTAGCCGAAGCGACGCGGATCGTAATAGGTCACTTTCGTCCCGGCCTCCGTCTCAAAGACGACGTGGGCATGCTTGGGGTCGGGGTCTGGCGCATAGTGAAATTGACCCGGTCGTTCAGCGCCCTGCGGCCGCATAATCTCGAAACGGCCGCTCATTCCCAGGTGCATGACCAGGCTATCTTCACGGTCGAGGCTGGCGATCAGGTATTTCGCGCGCCGCGCCAGACGCGTCACAGTCGCCCCCGTCAGCACCTGGACAAAATTCAACGGCAGGGGAAAGCGCAGGTCCGGGCGGCGGGTCTCCACGCGCGTCAAGCGATGACCTTCCAGCACAGGCGCTAAGCCGCCTCGCACCGTCTCGACCTCAGGAAGTTCGGGCATGGTCTTGGCTTGGCATGCGTCGAGGCGCACGCCAAGGGCCTTGGAGCCCTGGACCCAGGGGGCTAAGAGGCAGGCCATGACCGGACCTGGCGCCACCTTTGGCTTCCGCAACGTAGATCCCAGCGAAAAGCCCAGCCTGGTTCGCGGTGTCTTCGACCGCGTGGCGCGCCGCTATGACCTGATGAATGACCTGATGAGCGGCGGCGTCCATCGGCTTTGGAAGGACGCGGTCGCTGCGCGCCTTAACCCGCAGCCCGGTGAGACCATCATTGACTGCGCGGGCGGCACAGGCGACATGGCGCGCCGCTTCGCCAGAATGGCCAGGCGCGCGCAACTTCGCCGCGGCGGCGGCGACCCAAAGATCTTCGTCATCGACTATAACGCCGAAATGGTCGCAGCCGGGCGTCAAAGGGGTTCTGAACCCGAGATCGCATGGGCTGTCGGCGATGCTCAGCGCCTGCCGCTGGCTGACGCCAGCGCCGAGGCCTATGTCATCGCGTTCGGGATCCGCAACGTCACAGATATAGCCGCGGCGTTACGTGAGGCGCGACGGGTCCTGAAGCCCGGCGGGCGCTTCCTTTGCCTGGAGTTCTCAAAGCCGATCACCGAGCCGCTGCAAAAGGCCTACGACGCCTATTCGTTCAAGGTCATTCCCCAGATCGGCGCGCGGATCGGCGGCGACCGGGAAGCCTATCAATACCTTGTCGAAAGCATTCGCCGCTTTCCCGATCAAAGGACATTCGCCGGCATGATCGCCGAGGCCGGCTTTCAACGGGTCGACTACACGAATTTCACCGGCGGCGTGGCGGCGCTGCACACCGGCCGGGCGCTTTAAGCGCATGGGCGGAGTGAGCGCGCTTGGCCGCACGATCGCGGCGTTCTGGGTGCTCGTCCGAAACGACGCCTTGCTGCCGCGTGAACTCGATCGGCTCTATCCGCCCTCGCTGGGCGCCCTGGCCAGGTCCTTGAGGATTTTTAATGGGCCCGGCGCACGCACGGGGCGTCCTGGCGAGCGTCTTGCGCGCGCGCTGGAAGGCATGGGCCCTGTGGCGATCAAGCTTGGCCAGCTCTTGTCGACGCGCGGTGACTTCTTTGGGCGCGAATTCGCCGAAGATCTGTCGCGCCTGAAGGATCGGCTGCCGGCCTTTCCCACGACCCTGGCGCGCGCCGAAGTGGAGCGCGCGCTGGCGCGTCCAATCGAGAGTTTCTACGCAGAGTTCGGCGAGCCCATCGCGGCCGCCTCGCTCGCCCAAGCCCACGCGGCCAAGCTCAAGGACGGTCGTCGGGTCGCGGTGAAAGTGCTGCGCCCCGGGGTTGAACGGCGTGTTGCAGACGACGCTGAGAGCCTCGCCCTGGCCGCACGCCTGATCGAGCGATGGATCCCCCTTGCGCGACGCCTTGAACCCATCGCTTTCGCCGAAACCGTAATCCGCGCGACGATGCTGGAGCTGGACCTTCGACTTGAAGCCGCCGGGGCGGATGAACTTCGCGAAGTGATGGCCAAGGACGGCTATATGGCGGCGCCTTCGATCGTCTGGGAGGGAGTGGGAAAGCGCGTCCTGACGATGGAATGGGCGACAGGTTGGCCGCTCTCGGACCCTGAAGCTCTCACTCAGCCTGGGCTGGACGCGCAGGCCACAGCTGACAACCTCATTCGCGCCTTCCTGTCTCAGGCGCTCGACCATGGCGTCTTCCATGCCGATCTGCACGAAGGAAACCTCTTCGTTGCGGCTCCAGGCCAGCTGACGGCTGTGGACTTTGGGATCATCGGACGGATCGGTTCGGCGCAGCGCCGCTACCTGGCGGAAATCCTCTGGGGTTTTCTCAATCGAGACTACGAAGGCGTGGCCCGGACCCACTTCAATGCCGGCTATGTGCCGGCTCACCATAGCGTTTCGGCCTTCGCCCAGGCGTTGCGCGCCGTGGGAGAGCCGGTCTTCGGCCGCCCTGCAAGCCAAGTGCCGATGAGCCGTGTTCTCATGCAGCTCTTCGAGATCACTGCGCTTTATGAGATGCGCCTGCGTCCTGAACTTGTGCTGCTGCAAAAGACGATGATGACGGTCGAGGGGGTCGCGCGCCGCATTCAGCCCGATCACGATATCTGGAACGCCGCCGATCCGGTGGTCCGCAGATGGATGAGCCGTGAATTGTCGCCAACGGCTCGCATAAAGCGCTTCAGCGAGGACGCGGCGAACGCGCTCAGGAACCTTGCCCGGCTTCTGGAAGAACCGCCGCCGACGGTGCTGCAGTCCAGACCGGAGACATCAGGGCGCCCGGCTCTCCTATGGTTCGCACTCGGTGCTCTAGTGTCCGGAGGCGCCTTCCTCTTGGCGATGATGTTGCGCTGGATCGCAGTTACGTAACCGGGCCTGATTTCCGTGCGGCTTAAGTTGAGGCGCGGCCGACGAGGTATGGCAGGCTTGGGACGTGGGGTGCGCCGGGGAAGGCGAGGCGGTCTCCGAGGAAGCGATAGAGCGAGACATTGAGCTCCTGCCTTGGCGCAAGGTGAAGGATTTGACCGGCCTCAGCCCACGATGGCCTGGCGTCTGCAGAAGGCCGGATTCTTCCCCGTCGCGGGGGCGATTTCGCCGGGGCGCGTCAGGTGGCGCGAGAGTGATTTGACGGCCTTTGCACCCGCCCTTCCACGGCCGCGTGGTTGCGGACTTCGGTCGCCCGCTCGGCAATAGCCTTGCTGAACAGATCCAGCCGGGCCCCTCCCCCCGGCATGGCGGCCACCTCGTCCACCGCCGCCGGCAGCTCGGCCAACAGCCGCTCCGTCAAGGCGCCCACCCGGCGCACCGTGGCCGGTCCGGCCACTCCGGTTTCCTCGGCCATCCGCCGCCAGTGGCGGCCATAGATGTGCCGCCCACGCCGTTGGCCTCCGATGTCCTGGGCATGGTTCTGGGTAATGTGCGGCCAGTCCAGGCCGGACATCAGGTCATAGAACGGCGCCAGGGCGGCGCGCTGCGGGGTGAGCAGGATCGAATAGTTCTTCGCATGGCTGTCGACATTGCCGATCGCGATGTTGAAGATCACCGCGTCCAGCAGCCGGTTGATGTCGCGCGCGGTCATGTGCTCGCGCACCAGCGCGAACATCTGCGGCAGCGACGGCCCGACCACGCCGGAACTATTGTGCTGGTACTTGGCGACCGGCGGCTTGCCGAGCGCCTGGCAGAAGTCCTCCTGGTGCAGGCGCACCGTGCGGCCGTCCCGCTCCTCCCGGTCATAACGGGTCACCAGCAGGTAGGATCGCGCGCCGGACACGCCAGTGGTGACGGCCGCCGTGGGCAATCCACACCGCCGCGCCAGCACCATGCAGAGCGCCTCGTTCTGCACACTCCCCAAGAGCTTGGGATTGTCGGGCTTGAGGATGTGGGTGGAGGCCGCGCCGCCCACCGGGATGGCCAGCCGGCCATCGACCAGGGCCAGCGGCAGCTTGTCCTGCGCGCCGGCCAGGCTCATCGATACCCCTTCGTCGCCCACGAGGAAGGGCTTGGCCGGCAGGCTGTCGATGATCCGCTCCAGCTCCGCATCGGTCTCGATGGGTGTGAAGGCGGGCGCCTGGTCGGGCTGCGGCCGCCCGACCGTCAGGGCCCCGGCCAGGTCGCGACCCGTCTCGTCGATCAGGCCCAGGATGTCGTCCCGCGAAACCCCCATCGCCCGCGTCATGGCGCGCAGGGGCTCGCCCTCCGGCAGCAGGTTCATGAGCCAGGGGATCACCACTTCCGCCGGGTGTTCGACCTGGGCGAGCGGCATGGTCAGCGAGATCGGGAAGGCGCGCGCGCTCTCGCGCCATGCCGCGTCGTAGCGCAGCACGAGAGGCGCCGGATCCGTCTCGATGGCCGCCACCATGTCCTGGTCGTCGAAGATCGGCCGGGTCACGACACCCGCCCGTTCGGCCCATCGGACAGATCCGCCAGGCGCATGCCCGCCGCCTTCGCGGCCGCCAAAGCCTTCCCTAGCTGCGCCGTGGGCTTGCCGCCCTCAAGGTCGACGATGAACCGCTCGCCGACGCCGATCGCCAAGGCGAGATCGCGCTGGGTGAGGCCCAGCGCGCGCCGCGCGCGCGCCAACTGCATGCCGAATTCGATAGAGGTGCTGATCATCTGAATCTTCCCGAGCGGGAAGATTGACTCCGATCGGAGCCGATTTCAAGCCCAATCTTACCGAGCGGGAAGATTGAGGTGCAAAACACCTCCTCGAATACAAAATCTTCCCGAGCGGGAAGAATAGTGGTCGCACGTCCTTACGGGTGGGAACTCGCTCATCTCGGCGTCGACTGGAAGTCCGAGACCCCGGGCGTTATCCGAGAATCTGCCAATTGGCGGATGAGGCCTCGCTGCGAACCCTCTACGCCGTCAATCGCGATGCGATCGAAGCACGTTTCGTCGGTCGCGTGCTGCCCCTGAATGACGCGATTGTGCGCCGTTGGGGCGCCATTGCCGGCCGGGTCCGGCGCGACACCGGCCATCCGCCATCAGTGATCGACACCTTGCTCGCCGCCACGGCCATCGAGGAACAGCTGCACCTCGTCACGCGAAACACCAAGGATGTTCAGCACACCGGCGCCGCAGTCTTCAATCCCTGGCAGGACGACAGTTCGCGCTTCCGACTTCTCGCAAGTGCTCGCCTTGATGTTGCGCTAGCCGGCCTGGGTCTGCGAGCGTCCGCGATGATTATTCAAGACGGGTTCTTGCACGCCATTCTGCGTGCGTGAGGCGTTCGACATCATCGTCTCCGAAGAGTTCCATCTTGCCGTTTCGAAAGACGGTCGTCCTGCCGATCGTCGGCATGTCGGCGACCTCGACGGATGCGCGGCCCCCTGCGGTCAAGTAGACGAGGTCGCCTGGTCCCTTTGATTTCAGCGAATGGACAACGCCATCGATCGGGAAGCCCACGAAATCGCCAGGTCCGACGCCATGGCCAACACCATCCAGGACCATCTCGCCTGAACCTTCAAGGATGAACACGAATTCCTCCGACACCGAGTGCGCGTGGGGAATGAAACTCTCTTTCCCGGGCGGGATCCGGATCAGGTGCGCGCCAAGCTGGGTCATTCCCACCGCATCGCTCAGGGGGGAAATGCGCATGTCTGAAGCTGAATTGAACGGATGACGTCCGCGCCAGACTTCAGACCAGTCGATCTGGCGTGTGCGTATGATGTGCTTGGGGTCAGTCTCTTTCGACGTGGCCATGACGTATTGCTCCGTAATAGAACAAAGAAAGAACATTTGGGTTGAAATAGCGAGATGAATTTGTCTGATTTGTCGCAGGGCCCCATCTGTCCTAAGTCTGACGCGCGTCGTCGAGGGGGCGAAAGCCTTGGACCAGAAACGAATTCTCCTGATCGTGGGTGGCGGGATCGCAGCCTATAAATCGCTTGAACTGGCGCGCCTCCTTCGAAAGGCCGGCTTGGCGGTGCGTCCCATCCTGACCCGGGCCGGCGCTGAATTCGTAACCCCGCTCTCTCTTTCGGCGCTCTGCGAAGACAAGGTCTATACTGAGCTGTTCTCGCTGACCGACGAAGCCGAGATGGGGCACATAGAGCTCTCCCGGTCAGCCGACCTTGTGGTCGTGGCGCCCGCGACGGCGGACTTGATGGCCAAGGCTGCAACGGGGATGGCGGGCGACCTCGCCTCCACGGCCCTCCTGGCTACGGATAAGCCGGTGTTGATGGCGCCGGCGATGAATGTCCGGATGTGGCTGCACGCAGCTACCCAACGCAACCTTGCGACCCTGACGGCCGATGGCGTGCATTTCGTGGGCCCCGGCGAGGGCGCCATGGCCTGCGGCGAGTATGGCCCAGGCCGCATGGCCGAGCCGTCCGAGATTTTTGACGCGATCAAAGACATCCTTGAGACCAGAGGCGTGCGCTCACTGGCTGGCAGGCGCGCGATCGTAACCGCAGGGCCCACGCAGGAGGCGATTGATCCTGTGCGGCTTTTGACCAATCGATCATCCGGTAAACAGGGCTATGCAATCGCGGGCGCGCTGGCCGCCCTTGGGGCGAAGGTGACACTGGTTAGCGGTCCGACTGCGCTTGCTGCGCCCTCTGGCGTCGCGCGTGTCAGCGTCGAAAGCGCTCGTCAGATGCTGGCGGCTTGCGAAGCCGCATTGCCGGCCGATATCGCGGTTTGCGTCGCAGCTGTCGCTGACTGGCGGCCTGCCGAGATCGACGCAAAGAAGATCAAGAAAGGTTCCGGCGGACCGGCCGCGATCTCCCTTGTCGAAAACCCCGATATACTTGCAGCGCTATCGAAGGGGCGCCGGCGACCGGCGCTTGTCATCGGGTTCGCCGCGGAGACCAACGATCTCGAAGCTCACGCCAAGGCCAAGCTTGCAAAGAAGGGTTGCGACTGGATCGTCGCAAACGATGTCAGTGTGGCTGGAACCATGGGTGGCGATGAAAACGCCGTAGCCCTCGTCACCAAGGGCGGAATCGAGCGATGGGATCGGATGGCCAAGGGCGATGTCGCTCGCAAGTTGGCTGAGCGGATCGCCGCTGAGATCGCCTAAGGGACTTCACGTGAACCCGACTGTTCCAATTGTCCGTCTGCCGCACGCCGAAGGTCTGCCGTTGCCGGCCTATGAGACTTTACAGGCGGCCGGAATGGACTTGCGCGCCGCCCTGCCTGACGAGGAGCCGCTGACGCTGCGGCCGGGGTCGCGGTTTCCTGTGCCGACGGGCCTGGCCTTTGCGTTGCCGCCAGGGTTCGAAGGCCAGGTCCGACCACGATCAGGCCTGGCGTCCAAGCACGGCGTCACCTGCCTGAATTCTCCAGGGACAGTCGATGCCGACTATCGCGGGGAAGTGAAGGTGATCTTGATCAACCATGGCGAGGAGGATTTCATCATCCGGCGCGGCGAGCGTATCGCCCAGCTGGTGATCGCACCTGTGGTTCAGGCTGTCTGGACCGAAGTGCAAAGCCTCGATGAGACGGTTCGCGGGACAGGCGGATTTGGGTCTACGGGACGCTGAGCATGAGTGAGGATCGCGCCAAGAAGCGCCTGGCCGTGCGCTGGTTGACCTTGGCTGAGCTGGTGGGGATCTTAGCCGTGGTGATCGCGGGCTTGGGCTACTGGGACGCCCATCGCCAACGCGTCGCCGAATCCCAGGAAAAAAGCGCGCAGGCTAGGGCCGGCGCCCTTAGGCTGAGCTTCCTGCTGACCGGCAGCCCTGAAACCTCGGGCGAGCGCCTACGTCTGGCCAGCGTGCATCCCGAGCAGGTGATCCAGACCCAGTCGATCAGCTTTCCAAGCGAAATCCGCAGCGATCCGGTGCAGACGACGGGCAATCCGAGAATCGAGGCCGGCTGGTTCGATGGCGGTCTCAACAGGGCTGCACGTCATCGCCCCGATCAGCCGCGCCAGGGTCGCGTCCCGGTCGGGATCGTCACAGTCTTCATTGAGGATGGCCAGACCAAGACTGATCGATCGCTCTATATGCTTGGCTATAGCAGCCACCCGCGGATGCTGCGGTCAGATCGCATCGAACTGGAAGGTCTTTCGCTCAACCGCCGCGGGGTCGGCCAAGATGTACAGGCCGCAGTCGACGCCCTTTGGGTGCGCCAAGCTGCGCCCCCCACCTAAGTCGGCAAGGGCGGCGGCGGTGTGAAGCCACGGATATTCTCCTCGATAGCCTGCGCGAGCGCGAGGATCTTTGAATCGCCGTTCAGCGGGCCGATCAATTGAACGCCAACCGGCAAGCCTGAGGACGCCGGTCCCGCCGGGATCGCGGTCGCCGGCAGGTGGAGCGCCGTCGCCAAGGAAATCCAGTTCAGCATCGAGCCGTAGGGGAGGACCTGGCCCTCACTGGTGATCAGGCGGCGCTTGGTGAACGGGCGATGGTCGTGGGGAAAGGCTGCGACCGGCGCAATCGGAGCCAGGATCGCATCAAAGCGCACAAATAGGTCAGAGATCTCATGACGCAGACGCGCACGAACTGCGTCCGCCGCCATCCACTCGCGATGGGTGGCGGTGTAGGCCAGCGTCATGGCGGCGTTTGAAGTCGGATCTGCGCCGCGCGACACCTGCCAGCGGGCGAAGCTGCGCATGCGTTGCATGGCCCGGATGGTCGCATCAGGCATGTCCTCGCCGATGACGCCGCCTAACAACACCCGATAGGCGTCCATCAGGGTCGGCATATGGACAGGCGAGGCGATCGGGGTCACCGAAGCGCCCGCCGCCGTCAACTCCGCGGCGAAGCCTAGGATCGCGGCGCGCACCTCGGTGTCCAGCGCAAAGCTGGGTTCGTCCAGCCAAAGCGCAAGCTTGGCCTCTTTCAGGTCGGCCGGCGGCGCCTTCGGGGCCAAGGCGCCGCCAAGCAGCACCGAGAGCAACAGGCGCAGATCTCGCGCCGAACGCGCCATGGGGCCGATTACATTGAGATCGCGCTCGCTCCAGGAACCAGGCTGCGGTGGGACGTGGCCATGCTGCTGCACCAGGCCCCAGGTCGGTTTGTGGCTGTAGACGCCGCAGAAGCTGGCGGGCACGCGAAGGCTGCCGCCGATGTCGGATCCGATCTCAAGCGCTGTTACGCCGCCCGCCAGCGCAGCGGCGGCCCCGCCTGATGATCCCCCAGGTGTTCTAAGCCTGTCCCAGGGATTGTTGGTGACGCCATAGAGATCGTTATAGGTCTGCCAGTCTCCCGCCATGACCGGGGTGTTGGTCTTGCCCCAGACAATTGCGCCGGCGCGTTTGGCCAGGGCGACGGCTGAGGCGTCCTGCGCCTGGCGCTGGCGAAAGCTCCTGAGGCCGGACGAAGCCGCAAGGCCCACGACGTCGAGGGTGTCTTTGATGGTCATGGGCAGCCCGGCGAGCAGGCCAAGCGTCTCGCCGCTGGCGCGCAGATCATCGGATGCTTTGGCATGTTCCAAGGCGCGCTCGATGCTCGATGCGACAACGGCGTTGAGCGCGGCGTGGTTTTCATCTTTCGCCGCGAGCGTGCTCTTCAGGAGCTCCACGGCCGATATGCGCCGCCCTTTCAGGGCCGCGAGCTGATCGGTGGCGTCTCGTTTTAGAATATCGTCCATTCTAAACCTGGTCAGTGAAGCCCAGCACGTCACGCATGCTGTATTCGCCTGGGGGACGTCCGGCGACCCACCGCGCCGCTGCAATTGCGCCGCGCGCAAAGAGCCCACGGTCGTGGGCGGAGTGCGACAAGGTCAAGACCTCGTCGTCGGCTGCAAAGGTGACGCTGTGCTCGCCGATGATCCCTCCGCCCCGCATGACCGAAAATCCAATTTCGCCGGGGGGTCGAGCGCCTACGATGCCGTCGCGTCCACGCTTGGCGACATCTCCTAGTCGCACGCCGCGGCCCTTGGCGGCGGCCTCGCCTAGCATCAGAGCCGCCCCGGACGGGGCGTCGACCTTGCGCCGGTGGTGGGCTTCAAAGATCTCGATATCGTAGGTGTCAGGGCCAAGCTGGCGGGCGGCCTGTTCGACAAAGCCCATCAGCATGTTGAGGCCTAAAGAGAAATTCCCGGCCCGGACAATCGCCACCTTGCGCGCGGCGGCCGCGATCTGCTCGACCTGGGGCTCATCAAAGCCGGTCGCCCCGACCACCAGGGCAGGACCGCCCCGCGCGGCGCACGCCAAGGCCAGCTCCACCGAGGCCTTGGGCGTGGTGAAGTCGATGATCACCTCGGCGCCAGCCAATGCGACGTCCTGGCTCACCAGACCTTCTGCGGTCAGCTCCGGGCGATCGAACCTTGCAACCAGGATCAGTCCGTCGGCGGCCTCGATGGCCTGGGTCACAGCCTGGCCCATGCGGCCCAGTGCGCCGGCCACGGCGATTTTGATCTGAATATCGGACAGCGCGGTGCTCCAGGACGGCCACGGGGTTGCTACTCTCCCCAGCCCACCGGTCGGGTCAAGCTTAGGCTTGGGCCGCCCGTTGATCCGTGCGTTCCGGCCGCGTGGGGGAATATCAGCCCAAATGTCGGCCCCGTCGGCGATCTGGGCGATGAATTCAAGAATCCCCTCGAAAAGCCGATCAACCGGAGAATTCGCATCGTTGGCGAGGCAGGGATCGGCGCTGAGAACGTCTTCAGGCGCCGCGCCAAACTGGTTTTCGCCGAAGGCCGCGCGTTATCGATGTCGAGTACGGTTGTTTCGCTGGTCGACGGTCTGTAGGTTCGCCGTCTCATCGCAACCACTGCCTTAAGGACCCGCCGCCGCCATGAGCGACGCCGAGAAACGCACCTTTACCGACGAGGAAGCCCTAAACTTCCACCGGTACCCGACCCCTGGAAAGGTTGCGATTGCTGCGACCAAGCCCATGGCGACGCAACGCGACCTCAGTTTGGCCTATTCGCCAGGCGTGGCCGTGCCCGTTCTGGCCATCGCAGCGGACCCTGACGCGGCCTACGAGTACACCTCCAAGGGAAACCTCGTGGCCGTGGTTTCAAACGGCACCGCGATCCTTGGTCTGGGGAACCTAGGCGCGCTGGCGTCAAAACCGGTGATGGAAGGCAAAGGCGTCCTCTTCAAGCGTTTCGCCGATGTCGACGCCATCGACATAGAGGTTTCCGCCACGGATCCCGACGAGATCATTACGGTGGTCAAGAATATCGGCGTGACCTTCGGCGGCATCAATCTTGAGGACATCAAAAGCCCCGAGTGCTTCCGCATCGAGACCGAGCTGCAGGAATTGCTCGACATCCCGGTTTTCCATGATGACCAGCATGGGACCGCGATCATCACGGCCGCGGGCCTCATCAACGCTTGCCATATCTCCGGCCGCGACATCGCCCAGGTGAAGGTGGTCCTGAACGGACCGGGCGCAGCGGGCATCGCCACGCTGGAACTCATCAAGGCGATGGGGGTGCGGCCCGAAAACGTGATCGCCGTCGACCGCAAGGGCGTGCTTTGGCGCGGGCGCACGGAAGACATGAACCAATGGAAGTCGGCCCACGCGATCGACACTGCGCATCGGACATTGGCCGAAGCCTTGGTCGGCGCCGATGTCTTTGTGGGGCTTTCCGTCAAAGGCGCGCTGACGCCTGAGCTCGTTGCGACCATGGCCGAGCAGCCGATCATCTTCGCCATGGCCAATCCCGATCCGGAAATCACCCCCGAGGAAGTCTTGGCGGTGCGTCCAGACGCCATCGTCGCGACCGGCCGCAGCGACTATCCGAACCAGGTCAACAATGTCCTGGGCTTTCCCTATATCTTCCGCGGCGCGCTCGATGTGCGCGCCCGCCGCGTCAACATGGAAATGAAGATCGCATGCGCCAACGCCCTGGCGCTCTTGGCCCGCGAGGATGTTCCCGACGAAGTGGCTGCGGCCTATCACGGCACCCAGCTCAAATTCGGGCCTCAATACATCATCCCCACGCCCTTCGATCCGCGCCTCTTGGCCTACATCCCCCCCTTCGTCGCGCAAGCTGCAATGGACACAGGGGTGGCGCGAAAGCCGATCGAGGACATGGAAGCCTATAGGGCCTCTCTCGCCCAGCGCCTCGATCCCACTGCGGCCTTCCTGCAAAAGTTGCAGGGCTCGGTCCTTTCGGCGCCGAAAAAGCGCATCGTGTTCACCGAGGGCGAAGAGCCGAGCGTCATTCGCGCCGCCTACGCCTTCCAGGCCGCCGGCCTCGGCAAGGCCATCCTGATCGGACGCGAAGAGCTGGTTCAGGACAACATGCTGGCGGTCGGTCTTGATCCCGCCGATGCGAACCTTCAGATCCTCAATGCGCGCCTGTCTGCGCGCAATCCGGCCTATGTGGACTACCTCTACCATCGGCTGCAGAGGGTGGGGTATCTGCGCCGCGACGTGCAGCGCCTTATCAACCAGGATCGCAACGCCTTCGGCGCCTCCATGGTGGCGCTGGGCGACGCCGACGGCATGGTCACAGGCGTGACGCGGGCCTTCGACCAGGTGCTGGAGGAGGTTCTCCAGGTCGTCGATCCCGCGCCTGGGGGCCGGATCATTGGCATGAGCGTCGTTCTGGCCAAGGGCCGCACGCTCTTCATCGCAGACACCTCGATCACCGAAATGCCGGAGGCTGAAGATCTCGTGGAGATCGCCTGCGAGGCGGCGCGCGCCGTGCGCATCCTGGGCTACGAGCCTCGGGTGGCGTTTATGAGCTACTCAACCTTCGGCAATCCCATGGGCCTTCGCTCGGACAAGGTGCGTGAGGCCGTAGCGCTCCTCGACGAGCACGATGGGGTCGATTTCGAGTATGAGGGCGAAATGCCCCCCGAGCTTGCTCTGGAGCCGGAAGCGCGGGGCAACTATCCCTTTATGCGCCTGACTGGGCCCGCCAACGTCCTGATCATGCCCGCCGTCCATTCCGCGGCGATCTCGACCCAGCTGATCCAGGCTTTGGGCGGCGCCACGGTGATCGGTCCGATTCTGCTTGGGCTCGATCGCGCCATACAGATCTGCCCGCTGTCGGCGTCAGTCTCCAAGATTCTGCAAATGGCCACGGTTTGCGCCTACGAGCGCCAGCTCACGGAGTTCGAGAGCTGATGCCAGTCGCGCTTTTCAGTTCAATCTAGATCGCGCGCTTGCGAGGGGGAGCGGGCGGTTCAAGCCTTCTCCCCGCTTCGGAGCGCAAGATGAGTTCGGTCTTCAGCCTCGGCATCGATTTCGGCACGACCAATACGGTCATAGCGCTCGCCGATAGGAGCGGCCCAGCACGCCTGGTCCGGTTTCCAGCGCCGGAAGGCGAGCTCTTTGCTTTCCGCAGCTGCCTATCCTTCCATGCCGGCGATAAACCCAATGATCGGGTGATTGCAGCAGGTCCCTGGGCGATAGACGCCTATGTTGAAGATCCGGCTGAAACGCGCTTCATCCAGTCATTCAAGAGCTTCGCGGCCTCTGAGAGCTTCAGCGAAACCACGGTGCTGGCTCGACGCTATCGTTTCGAAGATCTGCTCTCCACCTTCCTTCTGAAACTGCGAGCCTATGGCGAAGCTGCAATGGAGGCGCTTCCCAAGCGGGTGATCGTCGGACGCCCGGTGACCTTTGCAGGCGCAGCGCCAAGCGAGCCGCTGGCGCTCGCGCGCTACGAAACAGCCTTTGAGCGCATGGGATTTGACGAGATCCTCTACGCCTATGAGCCGGTAGGCGCGGCCTTTTTCTTTGCACGTGAGCTTGATCACGACGCCACGATCCTCGTGGGAGATTTTGGCGGCGGCACCTCCGACTTTTCAATCATCCGCTTCGAGCGGGAGGCCGGAGAAATTCGCGCGATCCCGCTCGGTCGCTCAGGGGTCGGCGTCGCCGGCGATGCGTTCGACTATCGGATCATCGACAATCTGGTCTCGCCCGCTTTGGGAAAGGGCTCAAGCTACCTGAGCTTCGGCAAGACCCTGCCGATCCCCAACCGATATTATTCAGCGTTCGCGCGGTGGGACCAGCTGGCCTTGATGCGCGCAAGCCGCGATATGCGCGAAATTCGCGCCCTCGTACGCGACGCCGCTGAGCCGGAAAAAATCCAGCGTCTCGTGGAGACCCTGGACGAAAACTACGGCTACCAACTTTATCGATCTGTCTCGCGGCTGAAAGAAGCGCTGTCGCTCCAAGAGGCTGCTGAATTCCAGTTTAAGGCGGGCTCGATATCCCTGGTCGGCGGCGTCCGTCGCGCCACTTTCGAAAATTGGATCGCCCCGGAACTCGCCCAGATCGAGGGCGCCGTGGACGCAGCGCTGGCCAACGCCAACCTCGCGCCGGCCGACGTCGACCGCGTCTTCTTGACAGGCGGCTCGTCCTTGGTGCCGGCGGTGCGGAGCCTCTTTCATCGCCGGTTCGACCCGGCGCGGATCGAAACCGGCGCAGAGCTTGAATCCATCGCCTCCGGACTGGCTCTCATGGGACGCGAACGAGACCTCGGTCGTTGGACGACGCGCGCCCTTTAGACCAGCGCGCCGTGCAGCAAGGCCGGTGGCGCATTTTCGACCACGATCACCTCGGACTGAGCCTGAATGAGGCGGCCCGTCGGCTAGCGCGCCGCCTTTTTCAGCGCGGGCGTATCGAGATCCAACTGATTGACCGCGATCACCTCCAGGTCGGGCCGTTTGGCCTTCAGCTCGGCGGCGAACACTTTTGCATCGCCCGCAATAATGACGCTGGCCTTAGCCGGGTCCAAAACGCGCGCTGCAAAAGCCTGCACCTGGGCCGGCGTCACGGCCTCGACACGCGTCGTATAGCGGGTGATCTCATCCAAAGGCACATCCAGGAGGGCGAGATTTCCCAATGTGCCCGCCAAGCCGTTGGTAGTTTCCAGCCGTCGTCCAAAAGAACCCACCAGGTTCGACTTGCGAGCGTTCAGCTCCTCGGCGCTCACCGCCGAGGCGCCCATCGCCTTCATCTGCTCGCCCATCAACTCAAGCACCTGCGGTGCGGTTTCATTCTTGGTTTGCGCCGCCGCGCGGAAGGATCCTGTCGAGCGGTTGGCGCTGAGGCTTGAGGAGGCGCCATAGGAAAGGCCCCGCTTCACACGGATTTCGAGGTTAAGCCGCGACGAATACCCACCGCCAAGCAAGGTGTTGGCGACGATCCCCGCGTAATAGTCCGGGTCATTTCGCGCGATCGCAGGCTTTGCGAGGTTCACCGCCGCCTGACCCGTTCCTGGCAGGTCGATGACGACGGCGCGGGGCGGGGCTTGCGGGTTGACCTTAGGGATCGCCGGCATCGGAATATGCGGTTTCACCCAGCCGCCAAACGCCCGCTGCGCCAATGCAAATCCCTGCTCGGGCGTAATATCCCCGGTCAGGACCAATATGGCGTTGTCAGGCCTGAACCAGGCGGAATGCAGGGCTGTAAGGTCCGCCGCCTTCAGCCGCACGATCGATTCCGGCGTGCCCGTTGCGACGTGCCCAAAAGGCGTTCCTGCAAAGACGATGGGCGCTGCGGCGTAGGCTGAAACCTGGCCTGGCTCCTGATAGGCGACGCGCAGGCCATCCAGGCTCTGCGCGCGCTGGCGTTCAAGTTCTTCAGCGGTGAACGAGGGATTGCGCACCACGTCGGCCATTATGGCGGTGGCGGCCTCGAGCTTGTCCGGCAAGACGTTCAAGGTGATCGAAGCGGCCTCCAGCGTCGCCCCTGATTCCAGCACAGCCCCCAGTGCTTCCGTCTGGCGGGCGATGTCGCGGGCTGAACGGGTCGTGGTGCCTTCGGTCAACATGCCAGCTGTCATGTCCGCAGCGCCCGCCAATCCCTTTGGATCGGCCCAGCCCCCCGCCTCGATGACCATGTCGGCGGTCACCAGGGGCAGGTCCGAAGAGTGGGCGACGATCACCCGCAGGCCATTGGCGAGCCTGGTCTCGACGGGCTTTGGCAGGATTGGCGCGACGGGCGCCCCGACCGGCGGGGGCGCTTGTCGTTGACCTTCCGGGGCCAGGGCGAAGACGGGTCCGGTATAGGTCGTGACCAGTTTGGGCGGCTGAGGGGGCGTTGGCGGGGTCTCGCCCTTCGGGCGCGCGCTCTCCGGCCGATAGCGGATCGTCATACGAAGTTGCGGATCCAGATACTTTTTCGCCACCCGCTCGACATCGGCGGCCTTGACCGATTGCAGATCTGCGATCTCGCTGTTCGCCTTGGCGGCGTCTCCGTCAATTCGAAGCGCATAGCCCAGGGCGAAGCCGCGACCATCAATGGTTTCGCGCTCACGCAATTTGGTGGCGATCAACTGGTTCTTCGCCGTGTCGAGCTCCGCCTGGCTCGGGGGCGCATCACGCAAACGTCGCACCTGCGCCAACAAGGCCGCCTCGCCTTCTGCGATGGTGTGGCCCGAGGCCATGATCGCGCCGACGGCGAAATTTCCCGGCTGGGCTGGAAGATCGGCGTTGGAGTAGATCTCAACGGCGATCTGCTTGTCATAGACGAGACTGTCATAAAGCCTGGACGACTTTCCGGCGGACAGGATCGCATCCAGCACTTTCAGCGCCGCAGCATCCGGATCCGAGGCCTTCGCACCCAGCCACGTGATCGCCACGGCGGGCAGCGGAACGTTGGGGCCATAGCCATCGTAGACGCCGGGATGAGTTCTGGGCGGCTCAACGACAGATACCCGCTTGATCGGTTGGGTCGGGTTCTTCAGCGGCGCCAGATACTTGTCGATCCAGGCGTTTAGCTGAGCTTCGTCGTAGTTTCCGACAACGATCAGCGCGGCGTTGTCGGGCCGATAATAGGCCTCGTGAAAGGCGCGTACGTCGTCGATGGTTGCGGCGTCGAGCTCTTCGATCGAACCGATCCCGGGGCGGTGGTAGGGGTGGGTCTGGTAGGTCGCCTGAGGCAGATAGAGCGAGAACAATCTCCCGTAAGGTGAGGCCAGCACGCGCTGGCGCAACTCCTCCTTCACGACATCACGCTCAGATTTGAAATTGGCTTCGTCGATGACCAAAGAGCCCATCCGCTCGCTCTCAGCCCAGATCAACTGCTCCAGATGGTTGGCGGGCACGACCTCGTAGTAGTTTGTGTAGTCGTCAGCGGTCGAGGCGTTGTTCAGACCGCCGACGTCCTCGGTCAGCCGGTCGAAGCTTTCAGCGGGGAGATCCTTCGTGGCCTTGAACATCATATGTTCGAAGAGGTGCGCAAAGCCTGAGCGGCCCTGCGGGTCGTCCTTTGATCCGACGCCATACCAGACCTGCACCGTAACGTTGGGCGTCGAGCGATCGAGGGACGCATAGACCTGCAGTCCATTGGCCAAGGTGCGCTCTTTGTAGACGATCGGCGGCACCTTGCTGGCCGCTGCAGGCGCAGCTGCGACCGCAGCGGCTGAGACCGGCGCGGTGAGCGCCAGAGCAAGGGTGGCGAGGAGGACGCTGAAGGCTTGGCGGATCATGGCTCTTCCGAAAATCGCTTGAGGCGTGTCTTCATTAGCATTTGCAACGCGCCGCAGAAGCTTACGGCTTTGTCATCGGCCGGGTCGTCGGGCTTGTACCAGCAACTCCCCCGCAATTCTGTCTCCCGTAAGGCCTGTCAACGCCGAAGGCGCACAAGCGACGCCGTCTGTGTCGAATATCAACACAGACGGCCATGACCGGGGGGTGGTCATGGCGCACCTTGGTCGCCGCGAACGGATCGACCGATGTAAGAGCAGCGCGCGCCGTCCCTGCACATCACCTTGGGGCCGCATGCCTTTCCTTGGGCCTTGGCTCGAACGATCGGTGTTTCATCAAACTGATGCGCCCGGGGCCTGGGCGTTCGTGGACTGGGGTCTGTTAGAGGGTTTCACCCCACGCCGTTCTGCGGGCGAGAGCGTAAGCGGCCTTGTCGCGCTTGGCCACAAGCCGCTGTTCGACCTGGCCGTCGAGACCGCAAAGCTTCAACGCCAGGCCAGGTTTGGCGGCTTTTGGCGGCGCCAGCACACGCGCGGCGCGCGACGTGGTTTTGATCCCAGGTCGGGCGGCCAGCAGATAGCTGAAACGTTCGTCCTCAAACGGAGCCTCAGCGCCCTTTGCAATCCGGTGATCGCGGCTGCGCGGCAGACGCACGGAGAAATGGCACCAGTCCTGACCGATCAGCGGACAGGGCGCCTCGTGAGGACAAGGGGCGATCAGCTCCGCGCCGGCGGCGCGCAAATGCGTGCGCGCCGCAAGGATACGCGCGTAACCTCGGGGTGTTCCCGGTTCGATGAGCACCAGGACGCCATCGCATGCAGACCATAATTCATTCAAAGTCGAAATTTGATCGCTGGGCGCTATCTCGGCGAGGGCGTAGCTGACGATGACAAGCTCCGCCCTGGGCCAAGGGCCATCAGCGACCAGGTCAACGCGACGCGCCTCAGCGTGCTTGAGCGCGGGAGGCGCATGCCCGGCGAGATCGGCGGCGAGCGCGAGGAACGGTGGATTTGCGTCGAGCCAGGTGATGGCGGCCAGGGCGGGCCATACCTGCAAGGCCGCCCAACTCGCCGCACCGGTTCCGACGCCGGCGTCCAGCAGTGAGCTTGGACTGAAGTCCGGCGCCATGCGCGCAGCTTCGGCGAGCGCGGTTATTGCGGCCGCATAGGTGGCGGGAAGCCGCGTCAGCGCATAGGCCAGCGCATCGCCCGGTTCACGGATAACGCCGGCTGACGGCCGCCCGGCCCGATAGGCTTCGGAGGTCTTCGCGGCGCGCTCGGCCAACTCCTTGCGAGACACCCCCTCAAGGCTCCGTTCCAGAGCCATCCGAAGCCGAGAGGGAAGCTCAGGGGTCATGGCGCCCTCGGCGCACGCGGCGTCGCTTCATATCGCAGGCGCCGGACGAAGGCTTTGGTCGCCGTGACAGGGGACTGCGCACCAGGTCCATCCCGGCCCCGAAAAACGCGCGGCGGCGTGGGCTTCATAGGTCGCGCCGCGGTGTCGCTATTTCCATTGATGCGGACCTAGCCGCCGGTCGATGGCTTTGCAGGATCGGCAGGCGCGGCGCGATTATCCACAAGGTCCTTGACGACGCTTGGATCGGCAAGCGTCGAGGTGTCGCCGAGGTTGGCGATGTCGCCCTCTGCCACCTTGCGCAAGATCCGCCGCATGATCTTGCCGGATCGGGTCTTGGGAAGGCCAGGGGCGAACTGGATCACGTCGGGCGACGCGAAAGGGCCGATCTCGTGGCGAACCCAGTTTCGCAAATCCTTTTCCAGCCCCGCACTTGCTGCGACGTCCGCCTTGAGTGTGACGAAGCAGTAGATGCCCTGTCCCTTAAGGTCGTGCGGGTAGCCGACCACGGCGGCCTCGGCGACGGCCTGGTTTCCGACCAGGGCGCTTTCGATCTCGGCTGTTCCAAGACGATGACCGGAGACGTTGATCACATCGTCAACGCGCCCGGTGATCCAATAATAGCCATCGGCGTCACGTCTTGCGCCGTCGCCGGTGAAGTACTTTCCCGGGTAGGTCGTGAAATAGGTGGCGATGAAGCGATCATGGTCGCCATAGACCGTTCGCATTTGGCCCGGCCAGCTGTCGGTCAGGCACAGATTGCCATTGATCGCGCCTTCCAGGATCTTGCCCTCGGCGTCCACCAGTTGGGGTTTCACACCGGGTAGGGGTTTGGCGCAGGAGCCGGGTTTCAGCGGCGTGGCGCCAGGCAGCGGGCTCATCAAACAGGCGCCGGTCTCAGTCTGCCACCAGGTGTCGACGATCGGGCAGCGACCTTCGCCAACCACCCGGTGGTACCAAAGCCAGGCTTCCGGATTTATCGGCTCGCCCACGGTGCCGAGAAGTCGAATGGAGCGGCGCGATGTCCGCGTCACCGGCGCGTCGCCTTCACGCATCAGCGCGCGAATGGCGGTTGGCGCGGTGTAGAAGATTTCAACCTTGTGCTTGTCGCAGACCTCCCAGAAACGCGAGGAGGTGGGATAGTTCGGGACGCCTTCGAACATCACGCTGGTGGCGGCGTTGGCCAGCGGCCCATAGACCACATAGCTGTGGCCGGTCACCCAGCCCACGTCCGCGGTGCACCAAAAAACCTCGCCTGGCCGGTAGTCGAAAACCAGCTCGTGGGTGTGAGCGGCCCAGGCCAGGTAGCCGCCAGTCGTGTGAAGGACGCCCTTTGGCTTTCCCGTGGAGCCAGAGGTGTAGAGGATGAAGAGCGGATCCTCCGCGTTCATCGGCTCGGGGGGGCACTGCTCGGCGTGGCTGGCGGCCTCTTCCGGATAAAAAGCATCGCGGCCAGGCGTCATGGCGACATCGGCTCGGGTGCGGCGCACGACAATGACATCGCTTACGCCGGGGCAGGAGATCAGCGCCTCATCGACATTGCGTTTCAAGGGGACGGGCTTGCCGCCGCGTAGGCCTTCGTCAGCAGTGATGACGATCCTGGAATCGCAGTCCTGAATGCGTCCGGCGATGGAATCCGGTGAGAAGCCGCCGAAGATCACCGAATGGATCGCCCCGATCCTGGCGCACGCCAACATCGCGTAAGCCGCCTCAGGGATCATCGGCAGATAGATTGTCACCCGATCGCCCTTCTTGACGCCCCTGGCCTTCAGCAGATTGGCCATCCGGCAGACTTCAGAATGAAGTTGGCCATAGGATATTTCTTTGCTTGTCGAACCATCGTCGCTCTCCCAGATAAACGCGGTCTGGTCGGCGCGCGCTGGCAGGTGTCGATCGATGCAATTGACCGAAACATTCAGCACGCCGTCTGCGAACCATCGCACCCGGAAGTCCTTGGCGTCGAAGGAGACGTCCTTCACCTGGGTGAACGGGGTGATCCAGTCGAGCCGTTGGGCGACATCGCGCCAGTAGCCCTCGGGATCGCTCTCGACGCGCGCCACCGCTGCGTCGTAAGCCGCCGCGTTCATCAAGGCGTGCTTCGCCCACGCCTCGGGAACCGGAAAGACTTCATTGTCGGACATGGGTTGCTCCCGAGTGCGGCTTTGGCGGGTGGAGTATGCGGAGTGGCCGGGCTGGCGCAACAACCTGGGCGGCGATGCTTGCTCGTTTTCACGGGCGCCGCCATGGTCTTGAGCATGTTTCGATCCAGCTCGGTGGTCGCCTTCAGCGCTTTGGCGCTGCTCCTGGGCGCATGTGGCGGCGGCGTGCGCGCCAAAGGCTCGGCTGCGATCGCGCGCTTTCTCAGCGCGGCTCAAAGCGATGACCCTAAGGCCTTCGAGGCGGATCTCGACCGCTCAGCGCTGCGGTCCGACCTTGGTGAACAGATCGCCGAAGTTGGAAAGAGCCGCGCCGTCGATGTCGGCGGCGCTTCTGAATTCGCGCTTGATCGCATGATCACGCCTCAGGCCGTGCGCCTTGTCGCCGCGCAGGTCGGGCCCGGTTGGCCAGCCTCGCCCAGCGCCGCGCAGATCATTCCTCACATGAAGGTCCTGGACCGCCGCCACGTTTGTCTCGAGGCTAGCGCAAATCACAAGTGCCTTTTATCGTTCGCCCAGGCGCACGACCGCTGGGTGCTTGTCGGCATGCTTTTTATCGCCCCGCCCTCCTCGCCGTAGGGCTCGCGCCCTGGCGTCTTTGAACACGACCGCTTATGCGCATAGCCATACCCATCAAAGGCCCTCCTGATGCTGCTGCACCTGTCGACCTGGCAAGAGATCGAAGACTACCTGAAGCGATCCAAAACGGTGGTCATACCGATCGGCTCCAATGAGCAGCACGGTCCGACCGGACTCCTGGGCACCGACTGGCTCTGTCCTGAGATCATCGCCCACGAAGCTCAGAAGACGGCTGACCTCTTGGTCGCGCCCACCTTCAACATCGGAATGGCGCAGCACCATCTCGGATTTCCCGGAACCATTGCGCTTCGTCCTTCAACGTTCATGGCCGCCATCGGCGACTGGTGCCGAAGCCTGGGTCTGGCGGGCTTCGAAAAGCTTTACTTCCTGAACGGTCATGGCGGTAACGTCGCCACAATCGACGCGGCTTTCTCAGAACTCTACGCTGAGGCGACCTATAGCCAGCGCAACCGCGGCTTCGCCTGCAAGCAGAAAAACTGGTGGGAGCTCAAAGGGGTCTTTGCGCTCGCCAATCGACAGTTTCCGACCGGTCATGGCAGCCATGCGACGCCTTCGGAGATCGCGGTCACCCAGTGGGCCTATCGCGACGCCATCAAGTCGGCCAACTACGCACCCCAGATCGCCCCTACCGGCCCAATTCGCGAGGCGCTCGACTTTCGTGCACGCTATCCCGACGGTCGCATGGGATCTGATCCTGGGCAGGCCTCCCCAGAAAAGGGCGGTGAACTGGTGGCGGCCGCAGTCGCCGCCTTGATCGAGGACGTGGCCGCCTTCAGCGCCGAGGTCTCGCCGATCTAATCGGTGAAAATCTCAGCGCCGCGGATCACCACAGGCCAGGGGGTCAGGCGATCACCCAGGCACGGCGGCGTCACGCCCAGACCATCCAACGTGAACAGGCCCCCGTGGCCTGCGCAAAGAATGTGCTCGCCTGTCGTTGTGAGGTAGCGGTCGTCAAACGCGCCCAGCGGCCATCCGGCGTGGGGACATTGGTCGATGTAACCCGTCACGAGGTCGCCGCGGCGCACGACGAAGCCTGCGAAGAGCCGGCTCTCAGATCGGAATCGGAAACCCTTCGAACCTGGGTCGGCAAGGTCGGCGAGCGCACATAGCCGCACGCCCGCCCCCGGCCGCGCCGGGTTGATGTCGCTAAAGTGAGCCAATGGAGGCGCGGAAGCCGCGAATTTCAACCTGACCGAAGACGCCGGCCAGTTGGTAAGGGTCGGCGTCGTTGAAGGCCTGGGCCGCGGCGCGGTCGGTCACGTCCAGAATGAAGAGCGACCCTGCCATGACATTGTCCTCATCAAGCATCGGACCGGCCACCTTCACTGTCGCGGCGCGCTCGCGGACATAGGCCAGGTGCGCCTCGCGCGCCGCCATCCGCAGGTCGAGTGCGTTGGGCATGTCAAAACAGGCCAGCATAAAGAGCGGCATCGCTTATTCCTCTCGAAGGGGGCGGGAGAGCAGGCCCCGAATGGCGTCATCGACGCCGGCTTCTCCGGCTAATATGGCGGCGGTGGCTGCGCAGATCGGGACGCCGACGCCGAGGTTCTTGGCCAATTGCAGGACAGCGGGCGCCGAGGCCACGCCCTCGGCGATTGAGAGTTTTCCCGCCAGCGCCTCGGCCAGGCTAAGGCCACGGCCAAGCGCTAAGCCTACGCTCATGTTTCGCGACTGCGGGCTCGAACAGGTCAGAACCAGATCTCCAAGTCCACAAAGGCCCGCCACAGTCTCGGCCTGCCCCCCCAAGGCCTCGGCGAGCCTAGTGATCTCGGCGAAACCGCGCGTGATCAAGGCGGCATGAGCACTACGGCCCAGACCGCGTCCCTCGACGATGCCGCAGGCGATCGCCAGCACGTTCTTCACGGCCCCGCCCGCCTCTGCGCCGATCATATCGGCGCTGTAGTAAGGACGAAAGGTTGGCGTCGCTATGAGTTCGGCAAGGGCCTCGGCCTGCGCTGGATCGGCGCAGGCGAGGGTCACCGCGGTTGGCAGTCCACGTGCGACTTCACCCGCAAAACTTGGTCCGGAAAGCACCCCTGGCGTAGCTCCAGGCACAGTCTCGGCCAGGATCTGCGTCATCAACTTCAGCGATCCCTGCTCGATCCCTTTGGCGCACAAAAGGATCGGCAGGCCATCTTGGGCGTAAGGTGCAAAAGCGCTCAGCGTCGCGCGCAGATGCTGCGCCGGCGTCACCGCCAAGACGAGGTCAACGCCCGCCAGGTCTGCAAAGGCGCCGCTCGCCTTGATCGAAGGATCCAGCTCGACGCCCGGGAGGAAGCTGGAATTCTGATGAGACAGGTTTATGGCCGCCACCACATCGGCTTCACGCGCCCACAAGGTCGTCGCCAGGCCGGCGCGCGCGCAGACCTGGGCCAAGGCGGTGCCCCAGGCTCCTCCTCCAATAACCCCAGCCTTCACCATGGAACACGGCTCATGCCTTGGCGCCCTTGCGACCGGGAACGTGGGTCGGGTTAGCGCTGGCGGCGGCTTCGTCCAGCGGCCATCGCGGGCGGGCTGGCGCATCCAGCGTGTCCGTCATGCCCAAGGTCAGCCGTTCGGCGCCCGCCAAGGCGATCATGGCGGCGTTGTCAGTACAAAAAGCCAGCGGCGGGGCGGTGAACGAAAACCCCCGCGCCTCGGCGCAGGCCTGCAGTTTGTCGCGCACCACGCGGTTGGCGGCGACGCCGCCGGCGACGACGAAACGCATGGCTTGGCCCTTGTTGACTTCGGCATAGGCCGCCATGGCGCGATCGCTGCGTTCGGAAAGCTGAGCGGCGATGGCGGCCTGAACGGCGGCGGCTAGGTCAGCGCGCTCGGTTTCAGTTGTCAAACCTTCGGCTATCCGCCCTGCGGCGGTCTTCAGGCCAGAGAAGGAGAAGTCGCAGTCCTTGCGGCCGAGCAGCATCCGCGGCAGTTCGAAACGACGCGGGTCTGCGTTCAACGCCATGGCCTCAAGCGCAGGGCCCCCCGGATAGCCCAGTCCCAATGCCTTGGCGATCTTGTCGAAGGCTTCACCCGCAGCGTCATCAATGGTTGAGCCCAAACGCTTACAGGCCCCCACCCCCTCCACCGCAAGCAGCTGGCAATGTCCGCCCGAGACCAAAAGCAGAAGAAATGGATATTGCACGTCGGCCGCCAGGCGCGCTGAAAGCGCGTGGCCTTCAAGGTGGTTCACGGCGATAAGCGGAAGCCCTCGCGCCAGGGCCACGGCCTTGCCGAACGACAGGCCGACCATTACGCCGCCAACCAGACCTGGCCCGGCGGTCGCCGCGACGCCGGTCAAATCGCGCCACGCCACGCCAGCCTCGCCCATGGCGCGCGAAGCAATGTGGTCGATGGCCTCGACATGGGCGCGTGCGGCGATTTCTGGGACGACGCCGCCGAACGGCGCGTGGTCGGCGATTTGGCTTGCGATCACCGACGAAAGCACCTGAACGGACCCGTTCGAGGCTAGGCGAACGACCGCGGCCGCGGTCTCATCGCAGCTGGTTTCCAGACCAAGGATGGTTTGTGTGCTGGGGGTCATCCGGTTGCCGCGCGGCGCCTGGTCCTGTAGCAGGCGAACTGAATTCCGCTCCGAGGTAGCCTTCCCCCCGTGCCCACGCAACAGCCCGTCCGGATTGGCGCTCGCGGTTCTAAGCTTTCGCTGGCCCAGGCCGGTCACATGCAACGCCTGATCGCCACCGCCCTTGGGGCTGATCCGACGTCGCCGCAGGAGGTCGAGCGCGTAGCGCCCTTGATCGTCATCACGACGACGGGTGACCGCGTCCAAGACCGCCGGCTGCTGGAGATCGGCGGCAAGGGCATGTTCACCAAGGAGATAGAAGAAGCCCTCATCGAAGGCCGCATTGATTGCGCGATCCACTCGCTGAAAGATATGCCCGCCCTGCTTCCGGATGGCCTTTGCATCGCAGCTGTCCCGGTGCGCGAGGATCCGCGCGACGCTTTCTTGAGCCTGAAGGCCGAACGCCTGGAAGATCTTGCGCAGGGCGCGGTTCTGGGCACAGCCAGCCTGCGCCGACAGGCCCAGATGCTGCATCGGCGCCCCGATCTGGATGTTCAAATGCTGCGCGGCAACGTCGATACGCGACTGGCCAAGCTGCAGGCCGGTGACGCCGACGCCATCCTCCTGGCCTTTGCGGGACTAAAGCGCCTTGGCCTGGAGCATTTACCGAAAAGCCTTATCGATCCCATCGCCTGTCCGCCGGCGCCCGGGCAAGGGGCGCTGGCCATTGAAACGCGTCTTGGCGATTGCGAGGCGACTTGGGTGCAGGCGATCAAGCATGACCCAACGACGATTGCGGTGGCGGCTGAACGCGGCGCGCTCACCGCGCTTGAGGGGTCTTGCAAGACGGCCATCGGCGCGCACGCTTGGTTCGAGGGGGCGCATTTGAAACTGATCGTAGAGGCGCTGTCGCCGGACGGTCAGGCTCGATTCCGCCATGCCGGCGAAGCCGATCTGACGGAGCTTTCAGATCCGGAGAATTCGGCGCGAAACCTCGGGATCTCGCTCGGCCTGGCGATCAAGGCTGAGGCTGGCGAGGCGATCTCAATCTAGATCAGCGGTTCAGCGCGATAGCCACGGCTTCGATTTCGAAGATGAGCGTGCAGCTGCGGCTTGTTCTCGCTGGAAGCGTCCGCCGCGCGGCGGCTTTGGGCGTGCATCGATCGCCGCGTTCTTTAATCGCAACGCTCTTTGAATGGGGGTTTCGTCGCGCGCTTGCGGTTCATCGGTCATGACCGTCTCCATTCATGAGGGCCGCGCTGTCTCAGATAGGCGACGAGGCTTGGCGTCGCGGTCGCATGACATCACGCACACGCCAGTGCCTGTCCATAGCCGTCAAGTCTAGCCTGGCCTTGTGTCGGCTTTGTGCGGTTTACCGAATTTTCCAAATCCCATGGCGGCGTGCGTCTCGCCAACGCCGCCTGGGGCGTGCGGAGGCTGTCTTTGGGATCTGAAATTCGTCGTGGTCGCAAAATAAATCGGATCGCCGTCGACAGCCTCGGAAATCGTTCGGACCAGACCTGCGATAGCCGTCTTGTTTGAGCACGAAAATCTTGGGCAGATACCGGGTCCAGAGCTTGCGTCGCGCAGCTCAGGGGCGAGAAGCAGGGGCTGCAAAGTCATATTCGGCGAGGCGCTTAAGAAACCGTCCCGGCTAGACTGGCATGGCCCAATGATATGGTTTGCGGAAGGTTAAGGCTCTCTGAGGTATCAGGCACATATGGCTCGTCGTCGCCAGAAGATTTGGATCACCCGCGCCCAGCCAGGGGCGGACGCTACGGCTGAGCGGGTTCGCGCGCTGGGCCACGACGCCGTCATCGCCCCGCTTTTGGCGGTTCACGCTCTTCCCGACGTCCAGGTTGACCTTTCCGGCGTGGCGGCCTTGGCCTTCACCAGCGCCAACGGGGTGCGCGCGTTCGCCGATATCTCCGCGGAGCGCGCAATCCGGGTCTTTGCAGTCGGCGCGGCCACCGCCCAGGCCGCCAGGGCGTCAGGGTTCAAACTCGTGCTTTCGGCCGACGGTGATGTTGAAGCGCTGGCCGAAGGGATCGGCCAGCGTCGCGGCGAATTGCGAGGGGTGGTGTTGCACCCAGGCGCTGCTGAGCCGGCAGGCGACCTGGAAGGCGCCCTTGAGAAGCAGGGCGTCATGACCCGCTCGCTGATTTTATATGAAACCGTGCCGGTGAAACTGGAGCCCGCAGCGGCGGGCCAGCTGGTTTTGTCCGACGCGGTTCTCCTGCATTCGCCGCGTGCGGCCCAGGTTCTGGCCTCGATCCTGAAAACCTGTCCGGCGCCGCACCTGCGAGCGCTTGGCTTGTCAAAGGCGGTGGTGAGGCCGTTGGCTCGCGCCAAGGTGGCCTTGAAGGCCTTTCCTTCGATGCCTCTCGAAGGGGCGCTGCTGAATCTGATAGACCGTAATCCATGAGCCTTCCGTCTGACGCATCTGAAATCGGCGCGCCAAAGGATCCGGCGACCTATCGGCCGCGCGCCCTGCTGGGCGTTACATTTTGGGCGATGCTGGCCTTGATGCTGCTCTGCGTTCTGGCTGGCGTGGCTGTCGCCAACTATGGACCCAAGCTCTTAGGCTCCAGGCCGCCAGCCAAGACCCCGATCGAGGCCAATGCCGCGGTCGATGCGTCGCCTTTGACTGCGCCCCCCGCTACAGTGGTCGCTCCAACGCCTTTAGCGGCCGCAGGTCCTGAGGCGCGCGATATGACGCGGCTGAGCGCCCGCGTCGCGACCCTGGAAGCTCAACAGAGCCACGCCGCCGAGGCCGCCGCCGCGGCGCTGGCCGCCTCAGCTGTCGTCGAGGCCGCGCAGGGAACCGGGCCTTTTTCGGATGAACTTTCCAGCTTGAGGGCCATATCGGCGCCTTCACCGGAGATAACGGCTTTGGCGCGCCTGTCGGTCCTTGGCGCTCCCAGTCGCACGGCGCTTGCGGCCAGCTATCCTGAGTATGCCGCGCATGCGGCGAGCGCGGCGCGCAGCCCTGGCGACAAGGCGGGACTTGGCGATCGGATCGCTTACGAGCTTTCCCGCGTCGTGACCCTTCGTCGGGTCGGCGATGTCTCAGGCGATGGTGTTGACGCTCTCTTGGCCCGGGCCGAGCGCCAGGTTGACGATGGTGATCTTGACCATGCGCTTCGGACCCTGGATCGCCTCCCGCAGGGCGCGCGCGACGCGATGGCCCCATGGCGTGCGCGCGCGGAGCGCCGCACAGAGATTGATCGCAATGCTTCGGCGCTGCGCACGCGCGCGCTGCAGACATTGGCGAGCGAAGCCAGGGGCGGCGGATGATCCGCGCAGGACTGGTCATTTTGATAATAGGGGCCGTCGCAGTGGCCGCCTTGGCGCTGAACGGCGACGCTGGCCATGCCAGCGTGACCTGGCTTGGGTGGCGCGCGGATATGACCGCGGCCGCCGCGGTCATCATCGTGCTCTTTGGTGCGCTTTTGGTGACTATCTTTTGGCGAGCTCTTCTTTGGGTCTTGGCCGCACCGCGGCGGGCCGAACGCGCCCGAGTGGAAAATCGGCGACGCCAGGCCAATGAAGCTCTGACGCGCGGGTTTCTGGCCGCTGCGGCGGGTGATGGATCCGAAGCCCGCCGACTGGCCAAAAAGGCCGCAGATCTCGCTGACGAAACGCCAGGGCTGGTGCGCGTGCTGGCCGCTCAGGCCGCTGAAGCGGCGGGTGACATATCGGCAGCCCAGACGGCCTATTCCGCGATGCTGGGTTTCCCCGACATGCGCCTGGCTGGTCACAAGGGGCTGATGCAGCTGTCCTTGTCGCAAGGCCACCGCGAAACGGCGCTGCGCCATGCGCAGGAAGCCTACAGTGAGACCCGCAGCGCGCGCTGGGCCTGGCGCGCCCTGCTTGAGGCTCGCTTGGAGGCGGCTGAATGGAGCGAAGGACTTGAACTCGTAAAAAACGCCTTCGACCGCAAGATCGTCCCGCCGGTGACCGCAGAGCGCGCCCGCGCCGCCCTTTTGACGGCGCTTGCCGCCCAAGGGCAGGCCGCTGCGGACGCCAAGGTCCGAAGCCTGGCGACGGAGAGCGCCACGGAGGCTGCAAAACTGCAGCCAGGATTTACGCCCGGCGTCGTCCTGGCCGCCCGCCTCCAGGCCGCGGACGGCAAGTTGGGTCGCGCAGCCGCAATCCTGGAGACGGCGTGGCGGACGGCTCCCCACCCGGCGATCTGGATGGCGTACCGCGACATCAAAACCAACGAAACACCGCGCCAACGCAGCCAACGCCTGATGGATCTCGTTGCGCAGAACCCCTCCCATCGCGAAAGCCGAATTCTCAATGTCGAACGGGTTCTGATCGCCGCTGACACCGTAGCGGCGCGCGACGCCATCACGGCCTTGGAAGCCGAACCCCTGACGGTCCGGATCGCGGGCCTGCGTGCGCGCGTAGCCTTCGCGTCAGGCCAGCCCGATCAAGCGCGCTTTTGGCTGAGCCAAGGTTTGGGCGCGCTGCAGGAGCCCGACTGGTCTGACATAGACCCCGAAGGCCGCGCCTTCGCCTACCCGACTTCTGACTGGGCGAGGTTGGTGATGGTTTTCGCCGAGACCGGCGAGCTCATTCATCCACGCCATGAACGGCGTGAAAAAACCCTGAGCGCCCTGCCGGAACTGCCGATCGCCTACGCAGATAGTGCAGCTTTCATTCCTGAGGGAGGGCTCGATCCGGTACTCTATTCGGTCGACGATGAGAGCTACGGAGATGACGAGCCGCTAGATGAAGCCTCCCAAACTGCGGCTCCGCGTCGCCGCGCGGGTCGTGGCCGCTTGGCGAGCGCGCCGAGAGCCGCTAAGTAGGCGCTCCTTTGCGGCGAAGGCTTTGCGCCGCCGCTGGATTAGGCCCCGTGGGCCGCCATAGCTCAGCCGGTAGAGCGGCGCATTCGTAATGCGTAGGTCGGGTGTTCGAGTCACCCTGGCGGCACCACCTTTTCAATAACTTAGCGTGAATTTAGGTAAGAGGGGCAAAACCCCGGCGGGTCGATTTCATTTTTTCCTAAGCGGCGGACTCGGTTTCTGATTCACCGTTAGGGTGACCGCTACTTCGACTACTCCAGCGAGACCTGGACCGATGTCTAGCCGGCAAGGGCGTCTGGAGAAGCGTCCAGGTCCATGGGCTCGCCGCCGAAGGACGCCTCGGGCGCCGGACGCAGGCCGCCATCGATCTGCATCTCGGGCGCCGCCAGCCCGACCTGGATCAGGGCGCCCGCCGGCTTCATCGAGGCCAGCCGGATCGCCTGGGCGATCGTCAGGGCGCCGGTGGCGGGGGGCGCGCGACGATTGGCGCGCTGCTGACGGCGGCTGGCGCCGCTGTACGGCGCTGGGCGCGCGAATCGCCTCGTCTAGGTCTGTCGGTGCGGAAGCTCGTGTTTGCCACCGAAGGTACGGCAATACGGCGCATGTCGCCGGAAGGAAAACGCGCCCGCACACTCGAGTTCGACCCAGCGAAGCAGCAAGTGACTCACCATCTCCTACGGTAGCCGGTCGGAAATGAAGTTGGCTACCCCGGTCGCCGCGGGCGGGTCGCGGTTGGCCAGGACGACGATAGTCGCGGCCGCATGGCCCGGTTCGGCCGGGAAGATTCGCAACTCGCCGTTCATCCCGGGCGCGCCGCCATTGTGGCCGTAGTAGCGTCTCCCGTCGCCCGAAGGCGCCCCGAAGTCGTAGCGCAGCAGCTTCCCGTCCGGCCCGCCGTACCCGCCGGTGGTGAGCAGTTTCGTGTGCGCCGCGTCCAGCAGGCGATTGGTCACTAACGCGTCGGCGAACCTCGCCAGGTCGCCCACTGTCGAGTATCCGCCGCCTGCCGGCGTACCGCGCCAGGGCAAGGTGTCGGCCGCCGACTTCAGGCGCGACCCGCTCCCCATGTACCCCACCGCGCGCTGCGGCAGGACCACCGTCTCCGGCTGATTGCCCGTCGCAGTCATTTGGGCCGGCACAAAGATGTGGGCGGCGATGTAGTCGTCGTAGCTCTCACCGGAGACTACCTCAATGATGCGGCCCAGCAGCATGAAGCCGTAGTTCGAGTATTCCTGCCGCCCGCCCGGAGCGAACCGCGGCGGCCGGGCGCCGAACAGCGCGACATAGTCCTTGGGATCCTTCACTTCGAGGCGCTTGGCAAAGTACTCCGGCGTGAAGATGTCGCCCGTGCCACCGCTATGGGTCAGTAGGTGGTTGATCGTCACCTTGGCCGCGACGTCGGCGTTCGGATAGTCGGTCAGGTAGCGGCCGATCGGCGCCGTCAGGTCCAGCTTGCCGACCTGGGCCAGCTGCATGATCGAGACCGCCGTAAACATCTTGCCCATGGAGCCGAAGCGGAACTGCGTCTGCAGCGCGTTGGGAGTCTTGGCCTCGCGATCGGCCAGGCCGTAGGCCTCAGCCAGCAGCGGCTTGCCGCCTTGGGCGATCATCACGGCGCCCGAAAACGTATCGGCCTTGGCCGCGGAAGCCAACCGCGCCTTTGTAGCCGCGACGAGGGCGGCGGGGGCGAGCCTTGGCGTCGGCGCCACATCAGCCGGACGTTGCGCTGGCCCGAGCCGATTGCCGGTAATCGTTGGCGACGTATCGGCGGAGACGTCCAGCGACAAGCGGACCCACATCTCCATGTTCGTGGCGAAAGCCAGCAGGTCGACGTGTGTCGCCGTCGCGCGCTCCACGCTGTGCAGCTTGAGGTTCTTGAGGTTGGCCCGCATGCCCAGGTACGCCTCGTCGGGGCGCTGCGCCTTCGGTTCGGCCCGGTGCATGAATGCAATGAACTGTTCGTCGCCCTCAGCCGCCGCCTTCAGCATATCGCGCGCCAGTTGACTGGCCGAGGTCTCCGCGACGGGCGCGGCTGCCGCCGCCTCGCGTGGCTGCGCCAGGCTGGCCGGGCCGAAGCCCAGCGCCATCAGACCGGTGAACACCGCCGCCGTCGTGATCCGTCGTGTCATGCACTTGGCCCCCGCACCCCGACTCTCGCGTGAAGCCCGCCGGCAGGCCACAGTGAGCCCTAGGCGGAGAAAAGATAAAGTTAAATCAATCACTAAGTCAAATTATCGGCGGCCGTAGGCTATCGCCGGTAACGTTGCTTCGGGCCCTTCGTAACGCGTAGGTCGAATGTTCGAGTCACCCTGGCGGCGCCACCTTCAACTTTGTCCGACCCGGACACCCAGGGCCAACGCCGCGGCGTTCCTCTACGCCTCGTGCTTGCCTCGGGCGCCCTGCAAAAGGCGTTCGCAGCTTCCGGGCCACCCCCTGGAGCCCATCTCTGTCCCGCTCAGCTTGACCGCGACGTTTTGAGATCGACTGGGATCGGCGCCCACGCGTGCGGATTTCGCGAGCCGCCAGGGTGGCTACTTTTTGCGGCGCAGTTTCTCCATCCGTGCGCGGCGCTCAGCGTGCACCTCCAGTTCGTGGATCTCCCAGAGGTCGTTGCGGGTGAAGTGCAGATGCGGGTTCAGCGCGAGAAGGCCTGTTTTACCGATCCGCCGCTCCAGCGCGTGCAGTTCCGACAGCCGTTCGCGCACCTCCTGGCCCAGGTCTTCCGGCCGCCCTTCCTCCAGGTCGATCAGATCCTCCTCGGCCTTGGCCACCAACCAAGTATGGACCTGGATATAGCGGAACATGTCGGCTCCGACGCCGGCCGGGAACTGCTCGGAGAGCGCCAGCACGAAATGGCCGGCGGGGCTGTCGATCAGCTTGCCCTGGCGGATATCGTCCAGCATGTGCTGATGGCTCTCGTAGTCGCTCAGCAGCCACTTGTGGGCGCCATGCTCGCTGCGGCTGAAAATGACGAACAGCACCAGCGGGACCAGGAACAGGGTGAACACCATGGCCAGCACCGGCTGGCCGGCGAACTGGTTGAAGATGCTATGCGCGACGATCGCCATGGCCAGGCCGGGCAGGAAGAGTAATGTTTCGAACCGGCGTCGCTGGGCCTCGAGACGCATGTAGCGCTGGGTGAGGTGTTGCCCCACCACGGCGAAAAGAGCCGAGCAGCCGGCGTGCATCACCGCGGTGCCAAATCCGCGCACCACCCACACGCCCAGGCTCGCATGGGTGAAGACGTTGAGATAGATGAGGTTCTCAACCACCGAGAACCCCGCCCCGACAGCGACGCCGACGATGGCGGCGTCGATCAAGAAGCCGATCCGGTTGCGGGCGAAGAGCGCGAAGATCAGGGCGCTCTTGAGCACCTCCTCGATGGGCGGGGAGATGAAACGTGTGAAGAATGAAAAGCCGATCGGCAGGGCGTCGATGAAACGGCCGTTGATCCCATAGCTGACGATGGCGAGCACCCCTCCGCCGACCAGGAGCAAGGTCAGGGCGCGGAGCGAGACGAGCTTGAATGCATCCAGCCACACGAACGCCGCCAGAAAGATCAGGACCGGCGCAAAGGCGACCAGGGCCTCGACGAGGATCAGCTCCACGCGGCGCCTTCCCTGCTCTCAAGAGGCCGCATGACCCCGCCCTTCAATCAGAGGATCTTGAGCGAGATAATGGCCTCGCTCCCGGTCTTTTGACCCGATTCCAGCCCAGCGGCGTAGCCCACTGAGAGGACCATGGGAAGGCGCAGTGCGACGGTGAGGTTGAAGTCGATCTGACCGCCGATGCTCCCCAGCGTGCGCGCTGGTCCGCTCGGCGGATCGACTTCCAGGGCGCCGGCGAAGAGCGCCGGCCTGGCCGAGCTGAGGTAAAGGCTCGAGGCGCCGATTCCACCTAGCCAGATCGGCGGCAGGTTCAGTTCGACCAGGCCCTTGGCGAACCGGCGCGCGGCGATAGCGTCGATCCCAAAGCCTGGAAAGCTGTCGTACTCGCGGTAACGCTTCACCTCGCGGATATCGACGTAGTTGTTGCCGAAAGCGCCCAGGTAGAACGGCGTCAGAGGATTTTGCGCGCCCCCGCTTGCCGCACCGACGGCCGTATAGAGCCAGAGCGAGGCGTGTTTGATCGGCAACGGACCGCCGAAATCCAAGCCAGCCCAGGCCTTCGGAAACGTCTGACCGTTGGCGTAGTCGTCGCCCACGTAGGCGATAGCCCGCACACCCTTCTCATAGTCCAGGGCTCCCAGCGACTTGTCGGTGTTCTCGTAGGTGAAGCCGGCCTTGCCCGAGGCGATGTCGTGGATGTTGCCGGTTGCGACGTTCTGAGCTCCCGGAAGGGTGTCGAGACCGACATAGCCCGCCACTTCGGCGTCGAAGGTGAGCTGTTTGGGCGGATCGAAGACCAGCGGATCCTTGTAGCCGACGATAAAAGCGTCGCCCTTGCGGCTGCGGTCCACCGGACCGAACAGGTCGTAAAAGTCGGCGTAGTTGTGCCAATAGGTGAAGCGCCACTTCAGGTCGTGGAAGTCGATGCGGGCGTGCCATTTCTCGGACTCAGGCAAGTCGCCGGCCGGCGAGTAGGCCACGCTGGCATCGAGCTGGTCGAACTGCAGTGGGTCTTCGAAGAGCACGTTCCAGCCGTACGCGGCGTGACCCTTGTAGCCTTCCACGATCGGATAGCTCGAATCCCAGCGTATCTGGCGGATCGGATCGTACTTGCCTTGCTGGGAGATCATCGAGTCGAGGGGCACCTTGGCCGGTGAGCCGACGGCCCAGGTCTTGACGATCGGATGGTCCTCAGCGACCTGCGCCCCCAGGAACTTGATCGAGCCCAGGTCTGACAGCGGCTTTGGATCGAGACTGACCGGGACGAAACCCTGGCCGGTGTATTCGAACGCGATCAGAGAGCCGTCGGCGCGCGGGATCGGGCGGAAGAGGCCGGTGACGGCGTTGCTGACCGCCTCGACCTTCTGGGTGGCCAACTCGAAGCGATAGATGTTCGAGACGCCCGTGTAATAGGCGCTGCCGAACAGATAGCGGCCATCCGGCGAGAATACGAAGCCTTCCGGCGTCGCCTGGCCCAGGCGCAACTCGGCGATGCTCGTGGGTTCGTCCTGGCCGAGTTCGGCCAGGCGCCAGACACGCACCGACTGGTCGCCGTCCACCTTGCCCACCGAGGCCGACAGCAGACTTCCGTCTGGTGAAATGTCGAGGTCGAACAGCACCTCGCCATACTTGAAGGTGTGGACCTGACTCCAGCTTGTATAGGGCGGCGGAATGCGAACCAAAGTCACCAGACCCTCGTCATGCCGCAATCCCCAGAGGGAGCGGTCGGCGGGGTTGAAGACGACGTCGCCGATGCGTTCGTGGGTGAGCAGGGTCTTGGTGCGGCCGCTGGCTACGTCGAGCTGGATCAGGTTGCGACGGGCGTTGAAGTTGTCGGCCGTGTACCAGGCGGTGCGCGTCTTCGGGTCGTAGGCGACCGAGGCGACCCGATAGAGAACCGGTCCCTGGATGTCGGCGAGGTGGCGGACCTTGCCGCTGGCCAGCGACAGCTCGCCCATGTGGGCGATCACCCCGGGGTAACGAAAGCCGCCGACCAAGGTATCGGTGGCCGGATCATAGAACGCGCGCGAGATGGAACCCAGGCCGAAGGGCGTCAGCCGGCGGGTCGGGGTGGCTGGATAGGCCTGCACCGAGGCCAGGTTGGCCCGCTGGAAGTCATGCTCCCAGGTGATCCATTCGCTCCAGGCCTTGTCTAGCGGCTCACCGAACACCTGCTTGAACTGATCGGCGTAATAGGCCTTGCTGCCCTCGTCGCGTCGCCACCACTCGATCAGCTTCTCCGGCGAGCGCGTCTCGGCGAGGTAGCTCATGAAACGGGCGCCATAAAGGTAGTCGTTGACCCCCACCTGGAAGTCGACCTGGTCGCCTTCGGCCTGCAGCCCGAGCGGCGAATAGAAATGGGTGTTGTCCCGGACCATGGCGCGGAACACCATCTCGTCATAGGCGCCTTGGGCGCGGCCATAGCCGCCGGCCATCCAGGTTTCCATGAAAACCGCGCTGCCTTCCAGGTACCAGCGCGGCGAGGTCACCCTCGGCGCGGCTTTGTAATTGTATAGGATGGTCTCCGGATGCTCGGCGATCGGGAACGGTTTGCCGTGGAAGATCCGCCGCCAGCGCGCATCGGCTGAATTCCACGCATCCATGGTCACCAGGTGCGTGGTCTCGTGGTTCGCCAGGGTGAAGAAGCGCTCGCCGGCGCTCAAAGTCTCGTAGATTTGGCTGAGCGGCGAGATTTCCAGCAGCAAGGTGTTGTTGGGCGTCACCCGCGCACCGGCATTGCCGTAGTCGGCGAAGTCCTTCAGCAGCACCGTGGTCGGCTCCCACGGGATCCAGCCGAAGATGCGCTTTTGGGACGCGATGGCGTTTTCCAGGCTGCGGCCGACGTAGGGCGTCAGGTAGGTCTCGGCCGGCGCGAAGTAGAGCAGGTTGAGATCAGGGGCGCGGATCAGGTCGAGGTCGATCTCAGGCTTCAACCAGGCAGGGTGAGCGCCCGCAGGCTTGGGCGCCTGCCCCACGCCTTTCTCGCCCGGTTCCGGAGTAGGAGGCTGGCGGACCTGAAGGGAGCCCACAGGCGGCTCGAGCTGGGCGAGGACGATCGGTTGGGTCTGCGCCTCGGCGACGGGCGGCGCGACCGCCACGGCGACCGGCGCCGCTGCTGGCAAAGCCAGAACCATCTACACCCCCACCCCGGGGCCCCCTTCTCTTGGGGGGCCGCCCCGAAAACCGGACTCTAGTGTCCCGATTTCGAAATTCGCAAGCTCATGTGGCGGGCCCGGTCGAACTTCCGAATTGATGAGGACGCTAGCAAGTTACTATTTCAGTATTCGGGTTTGAAGTTCGCTCCGACCAGTCGGCGGCGAACTTCAAACCCCGCACGCTAGTTCTGCCTGACCGCGGCCGCGAAGCTCGGGCTGCCGGCCATAGACGCGAACGCTGCGTTGGAGACCAGGGCCGAGAACGCCGACGAATTGGCGTTCATGGCCGCGAACGCCGAGGAGTTGGCCGACAGCGCCGCCATGGCCGAGCTGTTGGCCGCGAGAGCCGCGAAGGCCTGGCTGTTGGCGGCGATGGCTGCGAAGGCCTGAGCGTTGGCCGCCAGAGCCGCCGCACCCTGGGCGTTGGCGTACTGGGCCTGGGAAGCCGCCGAGGCGGCGGACAGGGCCTGGAAGGCTTCGGCCGCCTGGGCGAGGGCGGAGAATGAGGCGGTGTTGGCCGCCATGGCCGCAAAGGCCGAGCTGTTGGCCGCCAGGGCGGCGAACGCCTGGCTATTGGAGGCCAACGCGGCGAATGACCGACTGTTCGACGCCAAGTTCGCGAAGGCCTGGCTATTTGCGGCCATGGCCGCGAACGCCGCCGAGTCGGCCGCCAGGGCCGACATGGCCCGGGAATCGGCCGCCAGCGATTGGAAGGCCTGAGCGTTGGCCGCCATCGCTGAATTGGCCGGCGCGTTGGCCGCGGCGGCGGCGAAGGCCTGGAAGTTGTTGGCGTAGCGCGCGAAGGCCTGGGCGTTGTTCGCCATGGCCGCGAAGGCCTGGGCGTGGCTGGCCATCGCAGCGAAGGCTTGGGCGTGGTTGGCCATGGCCGCGAAGGCCGCGGGTTGGCTGGCCATCATGGCGAACGCCGCGCTATGGGCCGACAGGGCCGACAGGGCCGACAGGGCCGAGGTGTTGGCCGCCAGAGCTGAGTTCGAGGCCTGGGCGGCGGCCAACGCGGCGGCCAAGGACGAGAAGGCCGCACTATTGGCCGCTAAGGCCGTGAACGCCGCCGAGTCAGCGGCTAGCGCCGACATGGCCTGGGAATCGGCCGCCAGTGCCTGGAACGCAGCGGCGTTGGCCGACATGGCCGCGTTGCTCGGTGCATTGGCGGCGGCCGCGGCGAAGGCCCGAAAATTGTTGGCGTATCGCGCGAAGGCCTGGGTGTTGTTCGCCATGGCGGCGAAGGCTTGGGCGTGGTTCGCCAAAGCGGCGAAGGCCTGGGCGTGGTTCACCATGGCGACGAAGGCCGGCGAGTTGGACGCGAACTGCGCCAAGGCGCTGGGGCTGGCGGCGGCCAAGGCCGAAAAGGCCTGGGCATGGCTTTGCGTCGCCGCCGCAGACTGGGCGTTCATCGCGTTGCTCATGGCGACCAAAGCCTGGAACTGCTGCTGATTGGCCGCCAGGTTCTGGAACGCCGATGCGTGCTGCGACATCGCCGCCAGGGCTGATGAGTTCTGCGCTAGGGCGCTGAACGCCGGATCTCGCGCCATGGCGCGGAACGATGGGTTCTTGACCATCAGCTGGAAGGCGTCGGTCTGCATCAGCCGGGGTACGGCGCTGTCGCCGAGCTGAACGTCGGCCTCGCCGACCTGGGCCGAGCGATAGCGCTGGGCCGCTGTGATAGTGCCCGCGGCCGTTCCGCCGCTAGGCGGGAATTGCCGAATGTAGAGGAAGGCGCCGCCGCCGACCAGGACGAGGCCTGAAACGGCGAGGGCGATCTTGTTGTTGATCGATACGCGCGCAGTCATGCGGGAAGCCCCCCGAAGCTTCGCTGAATGGAGCGCCACTTGAGCCGTTCAGTCAATGATTTGCCTCAAAATGGTCGCAATTGAGCGGTCAGCGCGACCCTTTGAATGTCGGCTAAGCCCGCTCTCTGCGCTGAGCGCCGGTGACTTGCGGCCCCGTTTCACGAGACTACGACGAACGCCTGCGGTGATGTCTCGTCGGTGAGTTTTGCGCGTGGGAGCCCAAAGCCCGCCCGGCGTTGGGGGCTCCCGCAGGAGGTGGGCGGGCTGCGCTGCTCTAAGTGGGTGTCCGCGCCGGTACGATCAGGATTGGCCCACCCTCCAGGATGCGGAACCCCGATACCTGGCCGCCTGGCGACATCCTCCAGTCTAATTGGCCGGCGTCATCGAGGTGGGCGATGCCACGCTTGGCTTGCCGCAAAGCGCCAGGATCGACCTGCGCTGGCGTCGGATCGGACCGCCTTGCTGGACGCCCGTCCATGCGAGGCTTTCCATCACTGCAAGGAACGTTGAGCGTTAGGGTCTGGCCGGGTGCGAAGGCGGTTCCTTCTCGCACCTCTGCGACAACGCCCTTTACGAGACAAGGACCCGGAAGCGCCACCGGGAGCCGCACGCTGGCGATCGCAATCACGATCACATTGGAGCCCCCGACCGACTGCGAGAGCGCGCTGACGGGACTAACCAAAAAAAAGCTGAGATCAGTGCAGCAGCAGGTTTCATTTGACCCTCATCCAAGGCCCGCCAAGCCGAGAGTACATCTCGGCGAGCTTGCATGGAATAGTGCGCTTTTTGGGGTGGCGGCCCACGAACCAGGACCCGTAAGTTGCAAGGATTCGACTATGAAAAAATCGGACGCAGCAGGGCCATCGGCCTCGGATCTTATTTCGCAGAGAATCGCCGAACTGGGAGATTGGCGCGGCGCGACCCTGGACAGAACTCGTCGGCTGATCACCGAGGCGGACCCGGAGGTCGTCGAGGAGTGGAAGTGGATGGGTACGCCGGTTTGGTCCCACAACGGGATCATTTGCACAGGCGAATCCTACAAGAGCGTGGTGAAACTCACCTTCGCTAAGGGCGCCGCCCTGACAGACCCCGCGCGCCTCTTCAACTCCAGTCTCGACGGAAACGTCCGCCGCGCGATCGACATTCGTGAGGGCGAGGAGGTCGAAGCCGCCGCCTTCAAGGCGCTCGTCCAGGAAGCAGTTTCCCTAAACAATTCCGGTAAGGCGAAATCTGCCAGGAGAACGAAGTCCTAAGCTGAAGTTTGACGTGAATTTCCCGTAAGGCGTGGGCGGATTGGTTTTTGACCATATCAGGGGGCGCTGGCTTTCACACACCGATCGACGCCGAGGCAGGAACGGTGCGCGGTCGATTCCTGAACGGGCCCTCCAATCCGTGCCCTGACTTAGCGATGCAAGAGCGGTGCTCGACGAAGTCGACCAGGACTTGTCCACCGCCAATTACATCTACGCTCAGTAGCCCATCCGACCCACTGCGCGGCAGGATTGGAAGGAACAGGTCCGGTGAGGTGAGGTCACCGACCTTCAAACAAAGTGCGCCAGTTCCAGAATTTATTGATTCAATGGGGAAAAGTTTGCATTGCAGCTTGCCCGCAATTCAGTGATCCGTCCGCACGGAGCAGGCACATCGAGCTCATGCTCCACGGTCTAAGTTCGACAATTTGGTCGTCGCGGATCAAGACATGGTTCGCCATCAGGCCTTGTTGGGTGTGGACTTTCACGTTCAGGCGCACCTCCTGGTCTGATCCACGTTCGATCTCGACGACATCGCGGTGTTTTGCCGCCCATCGCTCGGCCCCACCCGGCGGCGATTGGCCCAACCGCAGCTCAGAAAAAACACGCCAGTCATCGCGTTCTTCGGCCCGCTTCGCCGCGTTCGACATGGCCGAAGGGATCGTGAAGACCGCTAACGGCAGGAGCGCCAAGTCCGAGTCGTCGGTGTGAGGGGGACCGACGATAGTGCACATCGGCCTTAGGCGCGCGCCGAGGTCGACCGTCGTTTCGTCCCTGTCGAGCTGGTGCACGCGCTCCAGCTTGCCGTCTCGGAACGACAAGACCGCGGGCGGCAAGGTGGTGAGGGCCCTTTGATTTGAAGGGACCTTGCGGCATGGCGCACGGACCAAGTCCGCGGCAGGCATGTCAATGACCAACGACCTGCCGTCCAGCCGCGCCCGGAACGACGCCATCGTCTCACCGGTGGCTGTGAGGCCGAGGCGCATGCGGACTTCGTCCTGCGACAGTCCGATCAGGTCACCCCAGGTCGTGTCCGCCAAGACAGTGACGCGGCCTGTGTCTGCATTGACGGGCAGCGAGGCGCACGCGAGTGCGAGCACGATGATGACCAGAGAACTCGGCCAGCGCCGAAGAAGCGGTTGTGTCACGGCTGCTCCGTTGGGTCACGCTGCGCAAAGGCAACGCTCAGCTCGGGGTCTCGAACCCAGGCCGGCGCTTCGGCCATGGCGCAAGGTTTGGCGCTTCAGCGCCTCTACGATAGCTCGCGGAAGATCTCTGACAAGAAGCTGGGCTATCAGCACATCATCTGACATCATTTCGGGCACAGCTGTTCGTGCAATCGGCGAACGCCAATGGCGAGAGATTCTAGCGATGATCAGCGCTTGAATAGTGGACAGCTTCACCGCTCTTTCAGAGCTGCGGCCGTCGCTGCATTCAATTTGCGAATGCGTTCCTCGTAAAGTTGCGCCAAGCGCTCCGGATCGGTGACGGAATTTCGCGCGCCACGCCAGGCGAGCTGATGTTGACGCAGGAGCGCTCGATCCTCGTGAGCCTGCAAGGCTTCGGCGTAGGCCTTTTGCAGCTCGCGCTGCAATCGCTGCAGACGCTGATCCCCGCAGATGGTCTGGTCTGCCGGGCTGGGCTCGGTCGCACAGCGTTTAGCCTTGGCCTGCGCGCCAGGCGTTAGGTCGCTGGCTTGCGCGGGAACGCTTTTTGTTGCTCCGGTCTGGGGCGCCCTGGGGGTCGAGGCGCCTTCCTGCGAGAGGTCAGCGCTCTCTTGCGCCGCTTGCGCGGCCGGCGGCAGGTCAGGCGGGGGTTCGCGGTCAGCGGCTTCAGGCGCAGCTGATGGGGTTGGTTCGCTGGGCGCTGCGGACGGCGCGGGGGGCGGGGCGGCCTCTGCAGGCGGCTGGGAAACAGGCGCAGCAGCGGCCGGAACGGCTGCGGCCAATTTGTCAGGCGCAGCACCCGGCTCCCGGAAGGCTCCGCCAACGCGCCACCCCAGGACGACGCCCGCGCTAAGGCCGACCGCCACACCGATGCTCAACCAGAGTAGGCGCCGTGGAGCTGGACTGGGGCTCGGGGAAGGCTCTTGTCGGATGAATGTCGCGTCTTGCGCGCTTTCCTCTGGCGGATCCCAATCGGCGGTTTCCTGCGGCTCTTCCTTCGGCTCAAGGGGATCGCCAAGGTCTACCGAGATCACCCGCGGCTCGGATGGCCGCTTTGCGGCGAACGGCCCGCGGGGCCGTTCACTTTCACGGCGCTCGCGACGCAAGGCCATCTCCTGAAGAATTTCATAGGAAAGCGCGGCTTGGCCACGTTGGCGCGTGGCGTCCAGCAGACGCCGCAGCTCAGGCCCGCGCAGGGTGGACAGGTCGACTTGCAACATTTCAAGGCTTCTCGGGCGCATCACAACTCTATCGCCGGCGCCCGTCACCTCACCAGCACGCTGAGTATTACGCGGCTCGGGCGCAAAGTGAACACCTATTGTTTCGGCGCTGAAGGTTCAGCGCCATGGATTCAAAGCGAACCTACGATCTTTGCTTTGATCGCTTCGTATTCAGAGTCTGAAATGAGCCCCTGGTCCAGCATCGTCTTGGCCCTTGCTAGGCGGTCTACTGGATTGTCAGTTGCGGAAAGCGGGAGCGTGCGACCGTCGGCCACATGCGGCGGGTCATTCTGCGGGTAGACGCCAGTTGCGATCTGCACGCCGCCCGCCTGAGCGCGCATCTCCTCAATTGTCCGAACGCGGCGCTTTTCACGCCAAGATTGCTCTTGAGCCTGGCATTCGCGGTAGAGCGCCTGAGCTGCGTCGATCGTCAGTCCGGACGCTCTTAGCGAAAGGATGTGGCCCTCGCCGCCCGCCGTGTCCGATAGGTTTCCGCTGTAGGTGAGGACGACCTCAGCTGAAAACATTCCAACTGTGATCTCCGCGGCCTTGATGTCTTGCCAGCGAAGCGTGACCGGCAAATAGCCTCCGAGCAGGGGGCGCTTGAGGAATATGAACCGTCCAGACGTCGCCGCAGCCAGGTTCCGCCGATGGGTCAGGGCGTAAATGCGATGCTGCATAGCGTGGGCTATGACCACTTCGCCATCTACGAGCATTGTCTGAAGCTGTTGCAAGGGCTTTCCGGCCCCAACGCCCACTGGCGTGGCCCGGTATTCGATGGCTTCACTCATAGATTACCGCCCTATCACGACATGGCTGACGCAGCACCTCTGCAGCGCCATGCTTATCAGCCATGAGGTGGTGATTTGAGACGAAATTTTGGAGATCGACCCCGATTTCCCATCAATTGGGCGCGGTCCTGGCGAACCGACCCGACTTGAAATATGTACTTTGTGGGCCTTGCCGGCTCTTGAGACCATTTCCCCAGAAGTTACGGCGTGTTAGCGCCTGTCGCCTAGGGATGCGCGGAAATAGGGTCGCGCCCCAAAACGACCGATCCCCTGTCCAAACCTCCGAGGTGCCAGAATGCGAGCTCCCATAACTCTGATGCTCGCCGCCTTGATGGCCGGCGCCCTATCACCAGCCATGGCGGCCCCGGCTCACAAGCCCGCGGCTGGCGCTCAGGGGGATGCGACGACATCAGATGTGCGTTGCCTTTTGACCATGGCCGCCATTGGTCAGGACAAGAACCGTCAGCAGGCGGCTTTGATCGGCGTCTACTTCTTTGCCGGACGCCTAAGCGCACGCGCCCCAGGTCTCGACCTGCAGACAGCGGTCAAGGCCCAGGAGGCCAAGATGAGCCCCCAGGAGCTTCCAGCCGAAGCTCAGCGCTGCGGCCCGATGGTCCAGGCTTACGTGCTGGCGCTGCAACGAAGCTTCGCCCCACCGCCTTCGAGCGCTCAGCCTGCGCAACCCTCCACCCCATCTGCGCCGTCCGCGCCCTCCACGCCGCCCGCGCCCGCGACGCCGGCTCCCCCACGCTAGGTCATCGCTTCCTTTTCGCCGGCTAATTGGCCGGAGCAGCGGCTGTCATCGCTGGACCGATCTCGTCGTGAAGAACCAGATCGGCGAGACCGTCGAGATCTGTTGGCTCGCGATTGACGATCGCAAGCTTGGCCCCATTGCGTTTGGCCAATAGTGGGAAGCCCGCCGCTGGATGCACGACCAGTGAAGATCCAAGGACGAGGAATGCATCGCAGTCGAGCGTTGCAGCCTGCGCGCGCGCCATAGGCTCAGTCGGCATAGCCTGACCAAAGGAAATGGTGGCGGTCTTCACCAACCCGCCGCAGCGCCGGCAGTATGGAATCTCCCCCGCCTTCAAGAAGCTCTCCTTGAGTTCGGCGAGTTCGTGTCTCTCGCCGCACTCCAGGCAGGAGGCGAAGCTTGCATTGCCATGGAGCTCTATAATCTTGCCGTCGGGAACGCCGGATTCCTGGTGCAGATTGTCGACGTTCTGAGTGATCACACAGGTGGCTTTGCCTTGCACAACCAGGCGCGCGACGGCCTCGTGTCCCATGTTTGGCGCGCGACCCACCCAGCCTGCGCGTCCTGAAAACGCGCGCTCCCAAGCTTCGCGACGCTTGGCTGGGTCGGCGACGAAGTCTTGAAAATAGATCGGCTTCATTTTGCTCCAGACGCCGCCCGGGCTGCGGAAGTCGGGAATTCCGGATTCAGTGGATATGCCAGCGCCGGTGAACACCACCAAGCGACGCGCATCAGCGATAAGCCGCGCAAGGTCAGTCCGTGAAGGGCCGTCAGGCATGAGTTCATCTTGGCCCATGCAAAGGGCCTGGCGCTAGGTGCTTGGTGAGAGAAGTAGGCCGATCCGACGCGGGGTCGGGGGGGCGCCAGGTCGTCGGATCGGCCCGATTCAACCGTCGGTGGGGGTAGCCGAGGGCTAGGCGATTAACTGGCGGAGAAAGATTTGGTTCCATCGACGTGCAAATTCAGCGGCAGATCCCCGAACGCGCGCAAAACCTCGGCCTCAGTCACCCCTTCAATCTCGATTCGTTTGAGGCGCGCGGTGTGGCCGCTCACCAGGCTTACCTGAGCCCTTGGTCGGCCGAGCTGCTTGGCGATAAGGCTCAGCGCGGCCAAATTGGCCTTTCCCTCTGTCGCTGCGGCGGTCACGCGAACCTTCAGCATTAGCCGCCCGGCCGTATCGCGCATCCAGCCCTCAACGGTGTCACGTCCGCTGCGCGGTGTGATCCGGATAACCAGCAGCACTTTTTAGTGCAGAACGGAGGCCAGAGCCGAAAACGCTGCTGGCAGCAGATATTGCCGGATCCCTTGGATCACTAAGAGTACGATGATCGGGCTGATATCCACGCCGCCGAGTGCTGGGATGATCCTTTGCACTGGCCGTAAAACAGGACGCGTCACCGCATCGAGGAAGCTTGCGACGTTATAGACCATTCGATTACGCAGATTGATCACGTCGAACGCCACGAGCCACGACAGGATCGCGCTGACGATGATCGCCAGGCTCAAGAGGTTCAGGAGGCTGTCGATGATGAAGGCGACGAAATTGAGAAGTGGGACCATTCACCGTTTCTAACGGCCTTTGCGGAGCTGGCAAGGCTGCGCCGTTAGGGGCGTAATGAAGTGAGACGCCAGCGTGGCTTGACAGAGGAGGGCTCAAAAGGGTTATTCCGCGCCTTCCTGGGGCCGTAGCTCAGATGGTAGAGCGCCTCGTTCGCAATGAGGAGGTCAGGGGTTCGATTCCCCTCGGCTCCACCAGGGAATTCAGTTAGCTGACAGCGCCACGGTGACGCTGAAGGGGCACGCTAGCAAATCGCTACCGCGGCGTGATCAAGGACGCCGCTGAGAGACCAGCATACGCTTGGGCCAAAGCGTCCGTTGGGGTGTCTCAGCCATCGATCTCTCTCCACTCGGTCGGCGCAAATGTGAGCGCGCCGCCGCGCTCATCTCGCCAGCCTCCGGCCCGAATCATCGTCTGGTTGAAGTTGGGGTCGGGACCCTTGCGGTCATGGCGCCAACGCCCCTTGGCGGAATGGTCGCCAGCGCGAAGCCAGATCATGGGCCCCCACGTGAACCCGTCTTGGCGACGGTCTTCGTGCTTCGGCGCGCTGTTGATGGGCTTCCAAGTCATGCAGGTTGTTTCAAGGGGCATGAGCAATCTATACGGCCGAGTCGCGCAGAAGGGAACAAGTATAGAACATGAGCGTGGGATGGTGTTGAGAAGCGCATCGACGAAGATCTGGATTTTTGTATATATTTCATAATGTTGGGTGCTGGTCGGAAAAGTCCAAATTGGTATCTATCCCGTGAGGCGACGTCACAGCACAGAGCGCGCGCCCTATCGAACCCCTCCCCCCGGGTCCTAGGCAGCCTACCACCCCAGCAGGCGCCCGCAGCTCAGCGGCGACGCGCGGCCGAGCGCGACGCGCGCAGCATAAATCCGACCGAGCCCGGCGCCATCGGGCCGGACCAATCGGATCGAACTCAATTGCGCCGGCCTAGGGACGCCTGGCGGGCTTCGTCCGCGGTCTCACATGAGCCTGGTCTATTGAGACGCGCTCAACGGGGACCGTGCCCAGGCAGCCGGACGGCACGGATGTTCAGCTGGTGGCGGGCTGGCGGTGACCCCTATGGGGGAACAGCGCGCTTGCCGTGTTCCTGAGGGGGTTCGGAAACGTGACCCCAAAAACGATGGGCAAGACTGGAGCGACCTTACAGCCGATACCCCCTTCGGAACCCCTGCACACCGCGACACCGCCGAAACCGCGATACCGCCCGATACCCCGACACCGTTGACACCGGGACAGTCCAGATTAACCGTTAAGTTTCCGCTATTTACATCCGACGTCAGGCCTGTAGCCGTCATCTTGAGAAGTAAGATGGCTTTTTTGTGTGATTACAGATATTGAGTTGGCCATATATAGGTTCAACCCATATGGAGTCTCTGAAACTCCGCATTCGACTTGGCGGCATCGGTATGGGACAATAAAGCATCGTGAACGTCGAGAGTGCTAGCCGAGGGTCCACACCCGGCTGAACCTCTAAAGGCATCCGGGCAACGGGGTCCCTAGCCGAGATGAATAGCGAAGGGCCCGGTTTCCAAATCCGGGCCCGCCCCCCTTGTCGGCGAGGCACTCAATGGCGAACGAACGGGCTCAGGCAGTCTTACAGCGTCAGCTCGCGGCGCGAGCGAAGCTATGGCCAGAGCTTACGGACCAGATGCTTTGGAAGATGGAGGCTGGCGGTTGGATCGCCCTTCCCCGCCTGATGCCGCTCATGATGAGCATCATGGACGATCTTTCGGGCACGGGGTTTCCTGTCAGTCGCACATACTTGGAAATGTGGTCGCGGCTCAGAGAGGAGGGCTTTCTGAGCCTCAATCGCCCCGAGGAAATGGCATTCCATGCAGGCTTCGAGGGGCAGCGCGCCGTAAGGACGTGGAAAGATCGCGTCCAACGTCTAGCTGACCTCGGCTTTATCGGCCTCCAGCCGGGCGCTCTTGGCGATCTCTCGTACGCGGTCTTCTACAACCCCTACCATGTCGTGCGGCAGGCTCATGAGCGCGGCGCTGTGCAGCCCAGGAAGTGGCACGCACTCGTCGTGGGCGCGATTGAGATTGGGGTCTTCGATCTCGACGATGGAGCGGTGACTGCACCTGATGACGCTGACGCCAAGGTGTCGCCGGGCACAAGCAAGCCGAAGGCGGCTCGGTCCTCGCGCAGAGTAGCGAGAGCGAGGCGCAGCGCGTCCACCTGAACCAGGGCCCTCAGACGATGTCCGGACAACCTTGGGATGCTTGTGCGGCTGCCCGACTACGCATGTTTCCCTAGGTAGGCTCCGGCCAGGGCCCCAAGAAACGAGAGCCCGGCGGCCGCCAAAGGTATCCACCACGTGGTGGCCTTCTGTTGCTCCAGGGCGCGGTCGTGCAGCCGGATGGCAAAACCGACAAGCTCGGTCAGCTCGGCCGGTGCAAGTGGGCGGCGACTGATCCGGCTCTCCGTCAATCCATCGACCTCGTGGTCGGGCAACTCCTCCGGCTCCTCATCGACGTTGAAGTTGCGCGGAAACTGCCTGCGCAAGACCAGAGAAACCTTCCTCCGATCCGAGGCATAGCGGAAAAACTCTGGATGCTCCTGAAAGAGGGTCCGCCAGTGCGCCGCGTTCTCTTCAGAGCCGGTGATGCGGTCCGCCCACTTCTCGACGTCGAGCTTGTAGAACTTATAGGTCCCGAGGGCCGTGATCGCGGCGATGACATCGGGAAGCCTCTGGGGCTTGAGGTAGGGGCTCTTCACGTCGGCGCACCCTCCGTCTCGGACTGCCCTCGCAGCGCCTCGTAAAGCTCCGCTGGCCCCAGCAGGATCGACTTCAGGCCGGCGCGCACCTTCGCCGAGTCCAGGGCTTGACGGCTCATCGTCTGGTGCGCCTCCAGGGCGTCCATGACGGCGTCGAGAATCGCCTCATCCAGCGTGGGCGAGCTGGCGAACTGGGCCTTGGTGTTGTTCTTCGCCTGGGTTGCCAGGGCTTCGGACTCCAGCAGCTTCGCCTTCAGCACGTGGTTCACGTAGACCAGCCGGTCATCCTCAGTCAGCTCGCCCACGAAGAGGTCGTTCACCTTCTCGATGATCTCGCGCAGAAGCGCTTTCTGTTTGTCCTGCACGGAACCGGACCCCGCCTCGCCGACCGGAGCCAGCTTCGGGGCCTCGCCCTCACCCAGGACGAAGCCCTGCTTGCCGAGGGACTTCAACGTGTGATGTGTCAGCACGAGCCGCGACAGGTCCACCGTCTCGCGTTCGCGTCCGAACTCAAGCAGTCGGATCAGGTGCTTGAAGAACAGGAAGCGCTTCTCAATGTCGCCGATCCCGTAGTCGAAGATCTGCGACAGGAAGGTGTAGACGCGCACGAACGTCGCAACGTCCGCCTTGAAAAGGATCAGGGCGTCCATCTCGTCCTTCGCAGCCTTCGCCTCCTTGCCCTCGTCCCGCTCCGTTGCCGCCACCCACGCCGCCTTGGCGGCCCGATAGCGCTTGAGCAAGCGATCCGCGACCGGCTCCATCGCACCGATCAGGTCACCCTGGGTGGCCTTCGGGTCCATCAGCACGGCGGCCACCCGGTCCACCTCGAAGCTGTCGTAGTGGCCGGCGGCGTCCAGTTTGGCCCGCAGGTCGAAGATCAGGTTCGGGTCGGTGATGCCGTCCAGCTCGGCCGTCTCGAAGTAGGTCTTGAAGGCGGCCAACACCTCCTCGGAGCTGTTGATGAAGTCGAGGACGTAGGTGGTGTCCTTGCCAGGGTGCGCCCGGTTCAGGCGCGACAGCGTCTGCACTGCCTGAATGCCGGCGAGCCGGCGGTCCACGTACATACCGCACAGCAGCGGCTGGTCGAACCCGGTCTGGAACTTGTTCGCCACCAGGAGCAGCTTGTGTTCATCACGGGCGATGGCGTCGCGGATATCGCGCCCCTTCAGCGTCGGGTTCAGGGCGGTGGTGGTCTCGGTGAACGCCTCCGGGCCGGACTCCGGATCATGGACCTCGCCCGAGAACGCCACCAACGTCCCCAGCTGATAGCCCTGCTCGCGGATGTATTTGTCGATGGCCAGCTTCCACCGCACGGCTTCCTGGCGGCTCCCCAACACCACCATCGCCTTGGCCTTGCCGTCCAGCAGCGGGGCGACGTTCTCGCGGAAGTGCTCGACGACGATCTGGACCTTCTGGGCGATGTTGTAGGGGTGCAGGCGGACCCACCGCATGATCCCCTTCATCGCAGTGCTGCGCTCGACTTCCGTCTCGCTCAGCTCCTGGCCTTCATTGGCCAGTTTGAACGCCAGTTTGTAGGGCGTGTAGTTCTTCAGGACGTCGAGGATGAAGCCCTCCTCGACAGCCTGCCGCATCGAATAGACGTGGAAGGCCGCCGGTAGTCCGTCCGGCCCCGGCCGGCCGAACAGCTGCAGCGTCTTGGCCTTGGGCGTCGCCGTGAACGCCACATAGGTCACGCCCTTGTCGCTGGCGCGCGCCGCCATCTGGGCGGCCAACAGGTCCTCGGTGTCGATCTCACCGCCGTCCATCAGCTCGGCTAGCTCTTCGGGCGACAGCACTTCCTTGAGCTTCGCCGCGGCCTCGCCAGTCTGCGAGCTGTGCGCCTCGTCGGCGATCACCGCAAAGCGCTTGCCTTCCGTCGCTGCAAGCTCGCGAACGGCGGCCAGCGCCGTTGGGAACGACTGGATCGTGCAGACGATGATCTTCTTGCCAGCCGCCAGTGCCTTGGCGAGCTGGCCGCCCTTGGCCCCGCCCTCGTTCTTGATCGTCTCAACGACACCCTGGGTCCGTTCGAAGTCGAAGATCGCGTCCTGAAGTTGGCCGTCGATTACTCTCCGGTCGGAGACCACGATCACCGTCGAGAACAGCTTCTCTCCCTTGGCGTCGTGCAGCTCCGACAGGAAGTGGGCCGACCAGGCGATGGAGTTGGTCTTCCCCGAGCCGGCCGAGTGCTGGATCAGGAACTTGCCGCCCGCGCCCTCGGCCAGCACCGCCGCCTGGAGCTTCCGCGTCGAGTCGAGCTGGTGGTAGCGCGGGAACAGGATGGTCCTGATCTTCTTCTTCTCGTCCTTCTGGGTGACGAGGTAGCGCCCGATGATCTCCAGCCAGCTGTCCCTCTGCCAGACCTCTTCCCAGAGGTAGGCCGTCGGGTGTCCGAAGGGCGGTTTCGGGTTGCCCTTACCGCCGTGGTCGCCCTGGTTGAACGGCAGGAAGACGCTGGCCGGCCCCGCCAGCTTGGTGGTCATCATCACCTCACGGTTCGACACCGCGAAATGCACCAGCGCCCCGGACGGGAAGGTCAGCAGGGGTTCCGGCGCGGCCCCTTGATCGCGCGGCATCCGGTCGAACCGGTACTGATCGACGGCGTCGCCGACGCCCTGGGTGAAGTCGGTCTTCAGCTCGACGGTCGCCACTGGCAGGCCGTTTAGGAACAGCACGACGTCGATGCACTTCTCGCTCGCCAGGGAGTAGCGGACCTGGCGCACCGCCCGCAGGCGGTTGGCATCGTAGCGCGCCACAATGTCCGGGTTCATCCGCAGGGCCGGCCTAAACTGCGCCAGCGCCATCGGCTGGCGCACCCCGATCATCTCGACGCCGTTGCGCAGCACGTCCAGCGTTCCCCGGTCGTCCAGCGACTTCCGCACGCGGTCCAGCAGGGTGGCCTCGGCCGCCGGGCCGTGGGTCTTCTGAAGGCTCTCCCAGGCCGTCGGCTGCGTCTCCTGAACCCAGGCGATCAGGTCGGCCGGGAACAGGGCGCGGGCGCGGTCATAGGCCTGGGCGTCCCCGAACTGATAGAGCCAGCCATTCGCGCCGAGATAGTCGCAGACTTCGGCCTCGAAGCTGATCTCCTGGTGGAGGGCGCCAACTCGCGCGACCGGCTCGGTTGGATAGCTGGTCATCAGAACAAGCGGCCCAAGTTGGTCCTCGGACCACGTCCCTGGGGGACAAGCCCATTCCGACGCATCCAGCCGAGCCACGTGCGGAGGTCCGCCTCCTTGAACTTCTCCCGTTTTTCCCGGTGCCACTCATCGAGGAAGCCGCGGACTATCCTCGCATCATCGCAGGCTTCACCGTCGATCAATGCGTCGTTCCAAACGGCGTAGAGCGTAGCGACAGCTTCGGTGCCTCGCGTGTCGAGATCGGCCAACTTGGCGTTTACCTGATCGAACGCGGCAAGCCGGTCGCCCAACATGACCTTCAGCCGCTCATGGTCACGTTTCCAACTTCGATTGACGGAATAGGTCACGGTTGAGCCACGACCATCCGGCTGGCTGACCGTCATTACGCCCGCCGCTTCGAGCTCGCGCTCCATAAGCGCCATGAGGTCACCGTCGAATGGGCCAGCGGCCTGACGTTCATACCGCCCGCCGATCTCGGAGATGCCAGCGTGCGCCTCGGCGAGATACAGCAGCTTCTGGTTCTTCACGCGGCCGAACGTCGGCTTTCGGGCGTGCAGGCAAACGATCTCGGCACCGACGGCCTGCCGTACCTCGACCTGATTTCGGCCGCGCACGTCGATCTCGCCAGTGACCGCCGCGGAGATCAGTGCGGCGCGGCGTTCACCCAAGAGCGTTACCGCTAGCTCTGCCACATGGATGAGTTTGCTGAACTCTTTAGACCGTGCCGCGATATGCCGTGAGATTTCTGCTTGCTCATGAACGCTCGGAAGCGCCACGACACGGTTCGACATGGTGGATAGCGGAATGCGAGAGCGGGTGGATCCTGTGGACAGCGTGCCCGCTGCAGATGCTGCCCCGGCCGATAATTGGGAAGCTACGAATCCGGCGTCAGCCTGGTCATCCCGCAGACGGAAACGAAAGCAGTCTGCCTTGACCATGGCAGGCGCAACGTCATCAGGGGCGACGCAAGCACGACCAACAAGGTTTCGTTCGTCACCCAGGCCGGCTACGAGAACATCGCCGCGTTGAACAGCATGGCGAGAAAGGTCACTGTCGAAGTATTCTTGCCCAATGTAGGCGATATCTCCACCATCAAAGGCACCACTTCGGATGTTCTGAAGGCGAACAACGCGAACCCCGCTGTCAGCATAGTGTTCGGACTTAAGGCCAGACCCAAACGGGCCGTCGCAGTGAGAACTGCTGAGGTACTTGAGCCGTGTGATCTCCCAATGCACGGGCACTTCCCCGATCCACTCAACACCGGAGTCCTTCATCGGCACGGAGGGGACGAGGCCCTTGGTGACGGCGTTGGAGATGACAGCCAGACGCTTCTCTTTGAGAAGCTCGATCAGCCGCCGCTGCGCCTCCACAAGCGCGTCGATCTTGGCCGTCTCGCGGTCGAGGAAGGCGCCAATTGCCTCCTGCTCATGACTCGGCGGCAAGGGAAGCGGGAATCGGACCAGATCATCTTGAAATAGATGGGGGACACCCATCCCGCCCTTTTGCTCCTCGATGCGCGCCACGATGAAATCGGCTTGGAAGTAGTAAAGCGCGAACACCTCCACGAGCCGCTCGCCCGGCGTGATGACCGCAACCGAACTATTCACCGTTGAGGGGCGCACCAAGTCTCGGACAAGATTGACGGTGCCCAAGGTTGAGCCGTCTTTCGCAAGCAGGACGTCGCCCTTCCGGAGTTTGATTTCCGGCGACTCCTCGTAGCGAGCTTCGGTGATCCGATTTGCTGCGTTGAAGTCGATGGCGCGACCCTTGATGTCCGGTGTCGAAAGAAGGGCGTATCCCTCTTCGACGTACTCTTCCGCCTTCAGGCCCTTCCATCCCAATCGCGCTCGGACCCAGGACTCGAAACCCAGGCGGGACACTGACCAATGGCTCGGTACCTCGCCCAACCATCTAGCCCCGCTCTCGCGGTAGCTTTCATATCGACGAAAGCTCACGCGGCGAGTTCCCCGATCATCGTTTTGATTCGGTCAGTGACCAGCTTCAGGTCGGCGTCGATCTCCGCCAGCGGCCGGGGGGGCTCGAAGACGTAGAACTGACGGTTGAAGGGGATTTCGTAGCCGACCTTCGTCTTGTCGGCGTCGACCCAGGCATCCGGCGCGTGCGGCAGCACCTCGCGTGCGAAATACACATCTACGTTCTCCGCCAGCGGCACGTTCTCAGTGTCGCGCAGGGCGCTGTCCGACTGCGGTTTGCCCTTGTTCTTGCCCTTCGCGAGCAGCACGGGGCGGCCCTGTTCGTCCTTCAGCGGCCGCTCGACGGTAATGGTGCGGTAGCCGAAGGCCACGTTCGGGAGGATGCGTGACAGGGGCGCTAGCTTGACCTTGTCCCCTTTCAGCGACGCCGGCGCCATCTCGCCTTCGTGCACGGCTTGGCGTGCGATCTCCCTGCCCTCGGGGTCGAGGGTGACGGCGACCTCGGCGGTCTCGAACCGGCCAAACAGGCGGGTGATCTCGGCGATGTGTTCGTCCGCCAGTTCCTTGCGCTTCGAACCCAGCGACTTGCGCATCTTCCGCCAGAAGCCGGAGCCGTCGATCAGCTGAACGAAGCCCTTGCGAGCCTGGGGCTTCCGGTTGGTGACGATCCAGACGTAGGTGGCGATGCCCGTGTTGAAGAACATGTCCGTCGGCAGGGCCACGACCGCCTCCACCAGATCGTTCTCCAGAAGGTAGCGCCGGATTTCGCTCTCGCCGCTTCCCGCCCCGCCGGCGAACAGCGGCGAGCCGTTGAGCACGATCCCAAACCGGCACCCCCCTTCCGCCGCCGGACGCATCTTCGAAAGCATGTGCAACAGAAAGAGCAGCGAGCCGTCCGACACGCGCGGCAGGCCCGGCCCGAACCGTCCGTCAAAGCCTCGCTGCTCGTGCTCGTCGCGGACCGCCTTCTCGACCTTCTTCCACTCCACGCCGAACGGCGGGTTGGCCAGCATGTAGTCGAAGGTGCGCCCGGCGTGGCCGTCCTCGCTCAGCGTGTTGCCGAAGGCGATGTTCGAGACGTCCTGGCCCTTGATCAGCATGTCGGCTTTGCAGATCGCGTAGGACTCCGGGTTCAGCTCCTGGCCCGACATGGTGAGCTGGACGTCCTTGTTGCCGCCCTTCAGGTGCTCCTCGGCGACCGACAGCATCCCGCCGGTGCCGGCCGTCGGGTCATAAATGGTCCGCACGATGCCGGGCTTGTTCAGGGCGTCGTCGTCCTCAATGAATAGCAGATCGACCATCAGGCGGATCACGTCGCGCGGCGTGAAGTGGTCGCCCGCCGTCTCATTCGAGGCCTCGGCGAACTTGCGGATCAGCTCCTCGAAGACGAGGCCCATCTGGCTGTTGGAGACCTTGTCGGGGTGCAGGTCGATTCCGGCGAACTTCTCGGCGACCATGAATAGCAGTTTGGCCTTCGCCAGCTTGTCCACCTGGTTGGCGAACTCGAAACGTTCGAAGATGTCGCGCACCTCCGGCGAAAAGCCTTGGAGGTAGGAAAGCAGGTTCGGCCCCACGTTACCGGGGTCGCCCAGCAACTTCTTCAGGTCCATCGGCGAGGTGTTGAAGAAGGTCTGCCCGGCCTTGCGCTTCAGGAAGGGCTCTGGGTTAAGGCCCGCCTTTGTCCGCGCCTCGAACTCCGTCAGCACTTCGGCCTTGGTCGGGGCCAGCACACAGTCCAGCCGACGTAGAACCGTGAACGGCAGGATCACCTTGCCGTAGTCCGCCGGCTTGTAGTCGCCCCGCAGCAGGTCCGCGACAGACCAGATGAAAGCCGATAGCGCCTGTTGGTTCATTGTGCCCCCGTGGTTGCATCATTGGCCCCACTCGCGCCGTCCCGCAACACAGCAACCTGACAGCGCCGCGCGCGGCTTGTCGCCCCGTTTCAGGTCTTGCCGTGGCGAATCTCACTGACCTTCCGGCGGACCCCGGAGTTCATCAGGTGACCCTCGGGGCTTTCCATAGGCACACCCTCGGGCAGCCTGACGGCGTCAACCACGGCCCGAAGCTGCCCCAGCGAGGGGCCGGTGCTGTTGTAGGTCTTCAGGGTCACCGTTGAACGGGCCGACTGGTGGCCCACCACCGCCGCGACGATCTCCGGAGGCTGCCCGGCGGCGAGCGCCTTCGTCACGAAGGAGTGCCGCCAGGAATGGAAGTTCACGCTGCTGTTCCGCTGTCCCTCGCCAAGCTCCTGAATGCCCAGGTCCCGGCGATACTCGGTGAACCGCTCCGACGCCTTCGCCGACCGTTCCAGAGGGCGGCGGGCGGGTGCTTTCAGCTCGTCGAAGAGGAACGCATCATCGGCCTTGTCGGTGGTCCGGCAGGCGATCACGGCGTTCAGATCGGCATGGATCGGAACCCGCCGGACGCCTGCCTCAGTCTTTGAGGCCCGGACATGCAGGACGTCGCCATCGATGTCGGCCACGCGCAGGTTGGCGATCTCGTTGATCCGCATCCCCGTGAGCGCCCCGAAGCGCATCAAGTCATGAAGCGTGCGGTTGGCCTCGCCAGTGAGAAGCGCCTTGGCCTCGTCATCGGTGAAGGGGCGGACTTTTCTGGCGGCTTCCTCCTCGGTCGCCTTCCGGGTCTGGTCGGACCAGGGGTTGTTCTCGGCGACCCCGCGCTTGGTCATCCACTTCCAGTAACTCTGCAGCGCCGAGACGAGGCTGTTGGCGGTGGCGGTCGTGAGGCCCTTTGCGATGAGGTGGTCCACGAAGTATCCCGCCTCGCGCCGGTCGATCCGTCGCAGGTCATCTCCGCCGGGACGCACTCTCCGCCACGTCACCAGTGCCTTGACCGCCCGCTGTAAGCGGCTCGCGTAGCGGACCTTGAGCCGACGTTCGGCCAGGTATCGATCCAGCTCGGCGGCAATGGGCTGGCGTAGCCCCTGGGCGACCGCCGCTAGCTCCAGGGCGTCCCGCTCGCGGGCTTCATCGTAGGCGGGGTGAACCGCGCCGACCTCGTCCACTTCCTCACCAATCTGAGGTCCCCGCGTGCGTTCGACTTCGTTGTCGAACTCGATCTCCAGCCCGAGGGGGACGTCGCCCTTGTCGGGATCGCCGCCCCTGTCGATCACGCGCTGACGCCACCAGTCGGCCCACTTCGCGGCCTCCACTGGAGGCACCTTCGGCTGGACCTTCGGCGTGCCCTCGGGCGACAGTGAGAGCCGTTCCCGTTCAGCCAGGAGCTTGGCCGCCACGCGGGGCAGGCGGCGCAGCGCCTCCCGCTCGTCCTTCGTCTTCAAGCTTTCTTGCAGATGGTCGCCCTTCTCGGCGCTTCGAGGCAGCGGACTCGCGCGTAAAACATGCCGTTGGCCCGCCGAAATAGGTGCGCGGGCGATGCCGATGAGGGGGCCATGGGTGACAGTTAGGCCATCAACCCACTGGTTTTCAAGCCTTTCAGGGCCTTACCGGTACGTTAGATCGACTCCCCTCGGCTCCACCAGGACCCATGTGCCGACGCCCCACGGATAGCCAAGGCGTTTGGCGTTAGGTGACAAACGTCACATTGATGAAACGTGATACGCAAAGCTAAGCGCCGTCTATTCGCGGTCTGCAAGTGCCGCTTGCCGACTGCAATGACGCTCATCCGCCCGGTTCAAAAATGCTGCGTCACAGGTTGGCGGTCGGCGCACCAAGGAGCAGTTGGGCGATCTTCCGCTCCAGGTCGGCCCGTCGATACGGTTTCGGAAGAAAGGCGACACCGAGCCTGCGGCCGGTTCCTTGTAGAACCTGATCTTCACTGTGTCCCGAGGACAGCAGAATGCGCAATTCTGGATTGATCGCCCTGGCGCGTTCGGCCAGCTCGTGCCCATTCAAGCCGTTCGGCATGACCACATCAGTGAGGAGCAAATCAAACCTCGGCGCCGTCTGAAGCAGGCCCAGCGCTTCTCCTCCGTCCGAGGCGGTGGTGACGAAATGGCCCATCGCGCGCAGCTGACGTTCCGCCTGCGACCGGATGAGCACATCGTCCTCGACAAGCAGGATGCGCGCTCCCGTGGGAACGGGCGCCGTCTCCACTTCCTTCGCCGGAGCTGGAGAATGGCTCGGATCGGGCAGCACTTCGGGAAGCCAGATACTAATCCGCGTACCCGCGCCGAGTTCGGAATCGATCTGCATCCTGCCGCCTGACTGACTGACGAAGCCATGAACCATACTCAGCCCCAGGCCGGATCCGCGGCCGAGCGACTTGGTCGTAAAGAAGGGTTCGGCGGCCTGCGCCTTGGTCTCAGCCGACATGCCCTGACCGGTGTCCTCTACGATAAATTGGGCGTAGGAGGACGACCCTGGGTCAACCGACCCGCCGCCCGGCTCCAAGTGGGCGCGCGCGATGCGGATTGCCAGCGTGCCGCCGTTCGGCATGGCGTCCCGCGCGTTAATGCACAGATTGAGCAGGGCGGTCGTTAGTTGTGTGGCGTCCACCAGGCAGAAGAGCGCGTCGGGCGCCGGGCCTAGAACCACCTCAATATCTTCCGTAAATGTGCTCCGAACAAGCTTTTGCAGGCTCTCAAGCACCTGATTGCAATCGACGGCCTCTGATGCCAGCGGCTGATTGCGGGCGTAGGCGAGCAGCCGCTTGATGACCTCGGCGCCTTGTTCCGCCGCATCGAGAGAAAGGAGGCTCAGAGCCTGAAGCTCGGGCCTGCCGCCAAGGGCCGCCGTAAGCTCCTCGGTGCTGCCGATGATGACCGTCAGCAAATTGTTGAAGTCGTGGGCCATGCCGCCTGTCAGTCGGCCTACCGCCGCCATCTTCTCGGACTGGCGAAAGCGCTCCTCGGCCGACAGGTGTTCGCGTATATCCCGGGCTACGGCGAAGATTGTCTCGTGGTCGCCGGACCAGGTCGCCGACCACATCATGGGAAGGAACGAGCCGTCCTTGCAGAGGTTGCGGTTTATGTGCCCGCCCGCGGGCGATCCAGCGACCACGCGGGCGACCATGTCTGATGTCGACGGACGATCATCTGGGTGGACCAGATTAAGGAACGGGACACCGATAAGTTCCCCCGCCGCATATCCCCAAAGCTGCTGGGCGCGTCGGTTGACCCGAACGAAGCACCCTTCGCGGTCGACGGTGCAGATAACGTCGTACAAATTATCCAGGATGGCTTCAGTTGCGCTCAGGGCGCGCTCAAGTTGCAGGCGGCTGGTCTCCAGCATCTCGTGCCGTTCGGTGATGTCCTGGCAGGTGCCGCGTGCGCGCTGACCGGTGTCGTCGCCACCGGATTGCCAGCGTTCCTCGACGTATCGCGTGCGGCCTCCCGCCAGCATCAGGCGATACTGCAGCACGAGGTCGGACGGGACTTGGCGCGAGTGGCTGAACGCCACCACCGCCGCCTCGCGATCGTCCGGATGCATGATCTCCAGGATCGCTCTGAATGATGGCGGCGGCGCGTTCGGATCGGTCTCAAAGATGCGATGCATTTCGGCCGACCAAATCGTCTCGCCGGAGCGGAAATCGATCTCCCAGCTCCCGATCTTCGCCACGGTCTGAACCGCTTCCAACCTGGTTCGCCTCGCCTCGAGTTCAGCGACGAGCCGCCCGCGTTCCTGCTCGTCTGCGATGCGGTCGGAAACGTCGCGAGCCACCGCAGAGACGTAATCACCGACTTGGCGCGCCCTCCATTCCAGGTGGCGGTAGGTTCCGTCGCGATGGCGATAGCGGTTTATGAAACGCGGATGGCCTGCGCCTTCAGTGCGCACTCGCTCCATCTCAGCTAGCGTGGTCTCGACATCGTCCGGATGAATGAGGGACAGCAGATAGGAGCCCTCGAGTTCGTCGCGGGAATAGCCCAGTGATGTTGTCCAAGCCGGATTGACCCTGACAAACCGCCCCTCGCGATCCCGGACGCAGAGCATGTCGAGGGAGACTTCGAAGAACGCTTCAAAGTCCAGAGGCGCTATTCCATCGTCCGGGGCGTCGCTTGGGTCCGCCTTCATCCTTCCCCCTCCACCTGCCCGCCGGTTCTCCCGCCAAGATTATATATTTGTTATGGCAACCAGGGGTAGGTTTGATTAGCGCATTAGTTGCATAGATCGACCGGCGTTCTATGGGGGCGATGTGTAATCGAGTGGGGCGGGGGATGAGTAGTGTTCTTCTGATAGATGATGACTTGGAACTGCTGCGACAGATGGCTGTGGCCTTTGTCTCGGCTCGCTACCAGGTGCAGGTCGCGCCTGACGGCCAAGCGGGCTTGGCGAAATTCCTGGCGACGCCGACCGACCTGGTCGTCACCGACATCGTTATGCCGAACCGTGAAGGCATCGAGACGATCGTAGGTTTGAAGAAGGCGAGGCCTTCGGTGAAGGTGATTGCGGTCAGTGGAGGCTACCGCGTCGGTCCAGCGGATTTTCTCCGCCTGGCCCAGCACGTCGGCGCCGACGCAGGCCTGGCCAAGCCATTCCGGTTCGGTGAGTTGCTGAAGCTTGCCGCGCGGGTCCTCGGGCCGCCTATGCGAGACGCAGTGGCGTGACCGGCGCACCGCCCACCAGCGTTTCGGAACTGCGCCACGCGCTGAACAACCTGCTTACGAAGATCATGGGCGCCGCGGACCTGGCGCTGCTTGAGCCCTGTAAGCCGCAGGTGCGCGCCGAACTCGAAACCATCCTTGATTTGGCGCAAGAAGGTTCGGTCCTGATCACGCGGCTCAACACCGCACGCTTCCTGGAGTGAAGCCATGGAGCGCTTCACTTCGGCCGCGCTTGGCGATGTGCTCGAAAGGGTCGGCTCGACCATCGCAGCCGGCGGCGCCAACATCATCAGCGTCGAGGCCATCCGGGAACGGTCCGAAGGTCGATGGACCCGCAAACGCGAACAGGTCTCCGTTTTCGTGGAGCGCGCCTTTAGTCGCCTGTCGCAGCCGGGCGACTTCATTGCAGAGCTCAATGACACGGAGTTCCTGACCGTCCAGCCTAGCGTGTCGCGCGTCGCCGCAGTCACGGTCAGCGCCAACACCCTAAAAGAAACCCTGGCGTTTTTCCTCGGTGCGACCGCGCGCGAGGACCTGCGGTTGTTTCAGGTGGTGGGGATCGCCAATGGGCAGCTCTCCGTCCAGCCGATGGACGCCAGTCATGTCCTTAGTGAACCCGAGGCCGGATGCGAATCCGCGCTCGAAACCGGACCCGCCGGGGGATTTCCTGGCGGGCCGGTGATGGCGGCCTCTGACGACCTATTTTGGACGGACGCACACCGTGTTCGCCTTACCTCGCGGCCTAACATCGAACTCGATCTTTCGATCACGCCGGAGCCGACCTGGAATGTCGGGGCCAAGGTCGTGGCCTCCTTCGTGCTCAATCCGACCATGTGGCTCAAGGTGGGCGCTGAGCCCGAGCGCGCGGCCACATGCAGCGACCTCAGCGCCGCCTTGGCGGCCGAAGTGGCGATCGGCGGGCTCAACTTCGCGGCGGACTTGATCGGCAGGGGACATGCCAAGGTTGCGTTGCACGCGCCCATGCCTTGGAACGCAATGACCTACAGCACCTCGCGCTACCGCCTCCTCCAGGCGCTTCGCGATATTCCAAGCGAAATCCGCCAATTCCTGATCCTAGAGATTACCGAACTCTCTGAAGGCCTGCCGCCCAGCCGGCTTTCCGAACAGGTCAGCATGCTGGCCCCTTACGGACGCGCTGTGTTGGCGCGGGCGCATTCCGAGCTTGCCGATGTCCGCGCTTGGCGGGGCTGCGGCTTGAACGGGGTCACCCTCGACTGCAGAAACCTGGACGCTGCGGACCGCCACGCCCAAAAGAGATTGGAAGTCTTCGCCAGGCGCGCCGCCCAAGTCCCGCTTGCCTGCGTCGGCTATGGCCTACCCGCCAGCAGCCTGATGATGGCGGCTTGGGCGTCGGGGTTCACCCATTTGGGGGGAACCGCCCTCACCAAGGAAATCGCCGAACCGAAAGGGATAATTCAACTCCAGCCGGCGGACATTTTCGCCGCCAAAACCGAGGGATGCGAGCACTCTTAATTAGTGTGCAGTTCGCGCTCGGTCCGGTCGACCCCATGGCTATCCCTCTTGGATCGACGCGCGCCCCGTTGCGCCTTGCGGCCAAATAGGCGCAGTCATAGGCCATGAGCACTCGCCCGGCCGCTGCTGGCCGTCTCGCCCTCAGCATCGTGGCGCCTTGTTATAACGAGGCGCAGGGCCTGGCCTTGTTCGTGGAGCGGACCATGGCCGCCGCTAAGGCGGCGGCCGGCTCGGCCTATGAGCTGATCCTCATCAACGACGGTTCCCGCGACGCGACCTGGAACATCATCAGAGACCTTTCGCAGCGCCATTCATCTGTCGTTGGGGTCAACCTAACCCGCAACCATGGCCACCAGCTCTCAGTCACCGCGGGTCTCAGTCTTTGCCGCGGCGCGCGCGTTCTGATCATTGACGCAGACCTGCAAGATCCGCCCGAGCTCCTCAGCGCGATGATGGCTCGGATGGATGAGGGCTATGATGTGGTCTACGGCCGAAGGCGCACCCGGGCCAACGAAAGCCGCGTCAAACGCGTCACGGCTGCGCTTTTCTATCGCCTGCTCGGACGCCTCTCGGAGGTTGATATTCCTGTCGATACCGGCGACTTCCGGCTTATGTCGAGGCGGATCGTCGATCGCCTCAACGCCATGCCTGAGCATGATCGCTACCTGCGCGGAATGGTGGCCTGGCTCGGCGGCGCTCAGGCCGAGCTCCTTTACGACCGCGACCCACGTTTCGCAGGCCAGACAGGCTATACGCTTCGCAAGATGCTCAGACTGGCGGTCAATGGCGTCACCAGTTTCTCCACCGCGCCCCTCAAGGCGGCGGTGGTGTTTGCAATGGTCGGCGTTCTGATCGCGATCGGAATCCTGATCTATACCCTGGTTGGCTTTTTCACCGGTAAGGCCGAGCCTGGGTGGACAAGCCTGGCGATGATCATGGTTTTCTTCGGGATTTCGCAGCTGGGGTGCCTGGCGATCATCGGGGCATATGTCGGACGCTCTTACATGCAGCTAAAGGGGCGTCCGCTGTTCCTGATCGACGAGATCGCGACAAAGCCGCCACGTCCCTCGCCGCGCAAGCGGGTTGCGCGATGAATCCAGCGGAATTCGATAAATTCGCTGAGCAGTATCTCGCCACTCATGCGGCCAATCTGAAGATCAGCGGCGAAGATCCAGATCACTTCGCGCGCGCCAAGGCCGAAGTTCTGCACCGGCGTTGGGTGCAATCTCGGTTAGCTGAACCCAGGGCCATTCTTGACTTCGGGGCAGGCATCGGAAACGCGTGGCCGCATCTTGCGGCAGTATTTCCCAAGGCTGAGATCACCGGTCTCGACGTCTCGGAAAAGAGCCTGGCGATCGCGGAGCGCCGCTTCCCGGGCCTGGCCAAACCCGTTCGCTACGATGGCGATCGCATCCCCTTGCCCAAGGGGAGTTTCGACCTGATCTTCTCAGCCTGTGTTTTTCACCACATTCCACGCGAGCGGCACGTCGATCTCTTTGCCCAACTCAAAGGCCTGCTCAAACCGGACGGGCGCATGGCGATTTTCGAGCACAACCCGTTCAATCCCGTCACACGCCACATCGTCGATACCTGCGAGTTCGACGAAAACGCCGTCCTGGTCGCAGCCGCAGAGCTGAAGCGCCGCCAGGAGAAGGCGGGCTTTCGAGCCGTGACGACCGCATACATCGGATTTTTTCCGGGCGGGCTCTCAGCCCTGCGCCCCTTGGAGCGATGGCTGACCGCTTTGCCGATCGGAGCGCAGTACTTCACCTTCGCCCGTGGCTGAGAGCCGGGCGCTGACGGCGCTTGTTGCGCGGTTTGGGCTGGTGGGCGTGGCCAGCACCGCGGTCGGTTTTGCAGTTATCGCGGGACTGGACGCGGGCCTTCACGTCGCCCCGGGGCTGGCGAACTTGGCAGGCTACCTTGTGGGAGTTCCTCTGGGCTTCCTGCTGAACAGAAGCTTCGTCTTTCGCCATGAAGGCGCAATATCGGCGAGCGCGGTGAAATACCTTTGCGTGGTCGCCGTCGCGTTTTGCCTGAACCAATTGGTGCTGCGGATCGCGGGCGACCTCCTGGGGGCGGGCGCGGCTCTCCACTTGGCGGCGCAGCTTTGCGGCATGGCGACCTATACGGTTGCGACATTTCTGGCGTCCCGCTCATGGGTCTTCCGGAAATCCTAGTCCCTGGCCACGAGGCGTCGCTGACTCAGTGCGCATCATCCCAGTTTCCCGCCGCGCGAGCTTCTACAACCAGGGGCACGCTTAGCGCGACAGCCGGCTCCGGCGCTCTTTCCATGATCTGCCGCGCAACCCTGATCACCGCCTCGGCTTCCGCCTGAGGCGCCTCAAAGATCAGTTCGTCGTGCACCTGCAAGAGCATCTTGGCCTGCAGACCAGCGGCGCGAAGCGCACCTGGCATTCGAACCATCGCGCGGCGGATGACATCGGCCGCCGCACCTTGAATTGGGGCGTTGATGGCGGCCCGATCGCCGAACGCGCGCTCAGCAGGCGACTTTCCATGGGCGGCTGGAATGTGGATCTTGCGTCCAAAAATCGTCGTCACAAAGCCTTCTGAACGGACTTGGCGCTGCATGCGGTCCATGTAGGTTCGGATGCCGGGGAAGCGCTCGAAGTAGGTCTTGATGTAGGCGCCGGCCTCCTCGCGCGGGATCGAAAGCTGATTGGCCAGCCCGAACGCCGAGATCCCGTAGACAATGCCGAAATTGATGGCCTTGGCGCGTCGTCGCGTTTCAGCTGGCATGCCCTCGACGGGTACCCCAAACATCTCCGACGCGGTCATGGCGTGGATGTCGAGGCCATTGGCGAAGGCCGTCTTCAGTTGGGGAATATCGCCAATATGAGCCAAGAGGCGCAGCTCGATCTGGCTATAGTCTGCGCTAATCAAGACCTGCCCGGGCTCGGCGATGAACGCCTTGCGAATTTTGCGCCCCTCTTCGGTGCGCACGGGGATGTTCTGCAGATTGGGATCAGACGAGGCCAGCCGCCCCGTGGTCGCGGCAGCCAGAGAATAGGAGGTATGAACCCGGTTGGTGGCCGGGTTGATCGCGGCCACCAGATTGTCGGTATATGTCCCCTTCAGCTTCGACAGTTGGCGCCAATCGAGCAGGATTCGCGGAAGTTCGTGGCCTTGCGCGGCCAGATCCTCCAGCAAGGAGGCGTCGGTCGACTGGGCGCCCGTGGCCGTGGTTCGGCCCGCCGCCAGGCCCATTTCGCTGAAGAGAATGTCGCCGACCTGCTTTGGGCTTCCGAGATTGAAGGGGCGGCCTGCGACACGATGGGCGTCCTGTTCCAGTTCACCCATCCGCACCGCAAAGTCGTTGGACAGCTGGCGTAGTCGTTCGGGATCGACCTTGACCCCGGCCAGCTCCATTTCAACCAGCACCTTGGGCATGGGACGCTCAAGCGTCTCATAGACCGTGAGCAGCTTTTCGTGCGCCAGACGTGGCCGAAGATGTTCATAGATCCGCAGCGTGACGTCAGCATCTTCGGCCGCGTAGCAGGTCGCTTTTGAGAGCTCGATATGCTTGAAACTCTTCTGCGCTTTTCCGGTCCCCGCGATCGTCTTGAAGCTGATCGGCTCGTGGTTGAGCAGGCGCTTGGAGAGCTCATCCATGCCGTAGCTCTTGTGGAGCCCGCCCTCGAGCGTGAAGGCGATCAACATGGTGTCGTCGATGGGTCCAACGTCGATCCCGTAGCGTGAAAGGACCGCCAGGTCGTACTTTCCATTCTGCGCCACCTTAAGGACACCTGGAGCTTCCAGGAGCGGCTTCAGGCGCGCCAGCGCGTCTTCAAGTGGAATCTGAGTAAGGTCGGCAGGCGCCTCAAGCGCCAAGCCGCCTTCGCTCTCATCGGCGTGGCCCACGGGGATATAGCAGGCCTCCCCCGGGGCGATCGCCAGCGAAATCCCGCAGAGGCTTGCGCTGGAAGAAGAGAGCGCGTCGGTCTCAGTATCGAACGCCACCAGCCCTTTGGCGAAGGCGCGTGAAATCCAAGCATCAAGGCTCACGAGGTCGCGGACGCATTCATAGGCGTTGACGTCGAGCGCGCCATGTATGGGCGCTTGCGGCGCCTTGGCGGCCCCGGGGCCAGGCGTCGTGACAGGACTTGCCCCGCCCTTGGCGTCTGCAACCCGGCGAGCCAGGGTCCGGAATTCCATCTTTTCCAGAAATGAAGCCAAGATCTCGGCGTTCGGATCTTCCACGGCCAGTTCATCGAGGCTCGAGGGAAGGGGGGTGTTGCAGTCGAGCTGGACCAGCTGGCGTGAGAGGCGAATCTGATCGGCGAAATCGATCAGCGTCTGGCGGCGTTTGTCCTGCTTAACTTCAGAAGCGCGCGCGAGCAGCGTATCGAGGTCGCCATATTCGGTGATCAAGGCTGAGGCCGTCTTGATGCCGATCCCAGGCGCGCCGGGAACGTTGTCGACGCTATCGCCGCAGAGAGCCTGGACGTCTACGACCTTCTCGGGAGGTACGCCAAATTTGTCGAAGACCTGTTCGGCGCGGATCCAAAGGTTCGGGGTCTTCATGGTGTCGAGCATGCTGACCTTGGGGCCGACAAGCTGCATGAGGTCCTTGTCGGACGAGACAATCACCACTTCGCCGCCCGCGTCGCGCACGTTGCAGGCGTAGGCCGCTATCAGATCATCGGCCTCATAGCCGGGTAACTCCATGCAGGGCACGCCGAAGGCGCGCGTCGCCTCCCGCACGAGAGGAAACTGTGGAACAAGGTCTTCCGGCGCCGGCGGGCGGTGGGCTTTGTACTGGTCGTAAAGCTTGTTGCGGAACGTGTCTTCGGAATGGTCGAAGATGACTGCAAGATGGGTCGGCGCCTCCTGCGACGCCTTCATGTCGACCAGCAGTTTCCACAGCATGTTGCAAAACCCGGCGACTGCGCCAACCGGCAGGCCGTCGGATTTTCGCGTGAGCGGGGGCAAGGCGTGGAAGGCGCGGAAGATAAAGCCCGAACCATCGACCAGGTAGAGCCGGACCCGGGGTCCGTCCTGGGTGAGGGGGCGCGGAATCTCGTCGAGGCTCAGCGTTGCGGCGTCCAAGGTGTCGGTCATAGACGGAAGATAGGCCCAGGCGACGTCGAGGTCATCCCGGTCGGGCCATTTCCCTTGGTGACGCGGCAAGCCCGCTCATCAGGCCGAACAAGCTCAGTTGAACCTCTTGTTGAGATCGCCAAGTCCATCGACGCCAGAACCAAAGGCGGCGTAACCGCCCTGGCTCAGATAAGCCGATACCGCGCTGACCAAAGTCGCGTAGGTGGTGCGAAAAGGCGCGGTCCCAGAGCTTAGTCGCCGCACGCCAAGGGCCTGAAGCTCATCAGCCTTGGGCAGGTTCGCAACCAGCATGATGTTCAGCGGGGCGGCGATCTCCTTGGCGAGCCGTCCGATGAGCTCGGCGTCGCGCGGGCCCGGAACGAAGATGCCGCTTGCGCCTGCCCGACAGTAGCTCTGGGCGCGTTTTGTCGTCTCAACGTAGGCGGCCTGGCCCTCGGCCAGCCCTTTCAAATAGACATCGATGCGTGCGTTGATGAAGAGCGAGACGCCGGCGCTCTCTGCGGCATTGCGCGCAGCTTCGATTTTTCGAACGTGGAGATCGGGATCACGTCGTCCATCCTCAAGGTTGATCCCCACCGCACCAACTGCGATTACAGCGCGAACGGTCTCAGCCAGACGGCTGAGGTCGTCGGTGTAGCCGCCTTCAATATCCGCCGTCACCGGCACGTCGACCACGCGCGCGATGGCTTCGATAGTCTGCAGCAACAGCGGCAGCGGCAGCAGATCGCCGTCGGGGTATCCATGGCTCCAGGCCACAGCAGCTGAGGATGTCGCCACCGCTTTTGCGCCGGCGTCGGCCATCACCGCCGCGCTTGCGGCGTCCCACGCATTGGGAAGGACGAGAATATCGCGGGTCGCGTGAAGCGCCGCGAAGGCTGCAGCCTTGCTCTGGTTCATAGTCCCTGCTCCTCGCGCTCAGCCTATAGGTAGCGCGCATGCGGCGCGCGACAAACGCTTGCGAATCCGGACGATCGGCGATTGCGTCGAGGTGAAGGGCCTTTCGCTGAGGAGCCTTGGAGATGAGCGAACAATCCAAAGCCGTCTGGCGGCTCGAAGGGACACGCGTGGCGGTCTTGGCGGATTGCCATATCCATCCCGCCGATGGTCTTGCGTTTCCACCCGCCGTGTTCGAGGCCCTGGCCGGCGCAGACCTCATCGTCACCTTGGGCGATATGGGCGAGGCCGTAGGACTGGATCAGCTTTCCAGGGTCGCCCCTGTGGTCGGCGTCCGCGGCGGCGATGATGCTGACGACCCGCGAACGAACCACCAAGCGCTGGTTCTCACCTCGGCGGAACAAGCGATCGGGTGTATTTTTGACGCGACCGCGGCTGGCCTGGCCACCGCCTCGCAGCCGTTTGCGCCGTCGCCCGATTTCCAGGCTGTGGCGCAACGGATCTTCGGCCGAAAGATTGACGTTCTGCTGCACGCCTCCACTCACCGGCCTGAGGCCTCCGGAGTTGAGGGATGCAGGGTCTTCAATCCTGGCAGCGCCGTGCTTCCAGCTGGCGGGGCCCCGCGGTCGTTTGTCAGGCTAAGCGCCGACGAGACCGGCCAGAATTGGGAGCTCGTGACCCTCGATTAGGCCCCGCGTCGCCCTGGTCGGCGAAACCCTATATGACCCACACCGTGACCGCCACGGCCCTATCCAGACTGACCCTGTCCGAGTTCCGCTCCTACGAAAGGGCCGATCTTTTGCTGGATGGTCGATCCGTCTTTCTGGTCGGGCCGAACGGGGCCGGAAAGACCAACCTTCTAGAGGCGATCAGCCTCTTTACGCCGGGACGCGGACTTCGCGGTTCAAGCCTTTCCGACGTCGGACGCCGGCTGCCAGGCGAAGTCCAGGGTCGAGCCTGGGCGGTGGCGGCCCTGGTCGCAGCATCGGGCGAGGAGACGCAGCTTGGGACAGGCGTCGAGGTAGCGGGCGCGGCCCGGCGCACGGTGCGCATCGCCGGCGAAACCCTGGCGCCTGGGCGGCTGGCTGACCATTTGCGCCAGGTTTGGCTGACGCCGGCCCAAGATCGCCTGTTCCTTGAAAGCGCGTCGGAGCGTCGACGCTTTTTTGATCGCCTGGTGTTTGCAGCCATCCCGCGCCATGCGGCGCACGCCCAGGCCTATGAACGCGCGCAGCGCGAGCGCATGCGTCTGCTGATGGGCGAGAGCGTTCCAGACCCCACCTGGCTCGACGCCCTTGAAGCCCGCCTCGCCGAAGCCGGCGCTTTGATGGCTGAGGCGCGGGCTGCGACCATGATTTCACTCCAAACCGAGATTGACGCTCGTGGGGAGCGACCCTTTCCCCAGGCGAAAATCTCCCTCACCGGCGAATGGGAGCAGATGTCGGCGGCCGGCGCCCAAATCGCCGATATCGAGGCGAAGCTGGCGCGCGCGCTCGCAGAGGCCCGCCCCAGGGACGCAGCAGCCGGTCGTGCGCTAACCGGCCCGCACCGCGGAGATTTGGCGGTTATTCACCTCGAAAAGGACCGGCCGGCGGGCGAATGCTCCACGGGAGAACAGAAAGCGCTGATCCTGAACCTGGTTTTGGCCCAATCCGCACGGCTTTCACGTGCAGAATCAGCGCCAAGCCCTATATTACTGCTAGATGAAGTCGCAGCGCATCTGGACCGCAACCGGCGGGCTGCGTTGTTCGACGAAATTGAGGCGCTCGGCCTTCAGGCTTTCCTTACTGGGACCGACGAGCACCTCTTTGAAGACCTGAAAGGACGAGCTCAGGGTGTGCGCGTAGACGCAAAAGGCCTGACTCAGTTGGATGGCGAATGAGCGAAGATAACGACACGCACGGCCAGGGCCCGACGCCTGAAAACAACGGCCAAGATGATTATGGCGCCGAGAGCATCAAGGTCCTGAAGGGCTTGGATGCGGTGCGCAAGCGGCCGGGAATGTACATCGGCGACACCGACGACGGCTCGGGCTTGCATCACATGGTCTATGAGGTGGTCGACAACGCCATCGACGAGACCCTGGCGGGCTGGGCGAGCCGCGTCGAGGTGATCCTCAATGCAGATGGTTCGGTGACCGTCACCGACGACGGGCGCGGCATCCCGGTGGATATCCACGAAGGTGAGGGAATTTCGGCCGCCGAAGTCATCATGACCCAACTGCACGCGGGCGGTAAGTTTGACCAGAATTCCTACAAGGTCTCTGGCGGATTGCACGGCGTCGGCGTCTCGGTGGTCAACGCGCTTTCGCAATTCCTGAAGCTGAAGATCTATCGCGGCGGAAAGTCCTTCGAGATGGAGTTCCGGCACGGCGATTCTGTCGCGCCGCTGATGGAGACCGGCGTGGCGCCGTTGCGAGAGAGCGGCGAGCCGCTCTCGGGAACGGAAGTCACCTTCCTTCCCTCGACCGACACTTTCGCCTTCATCGATTTCGATTTGAAAACCCTGGAGCACAGGCTGCGCGAATTGGCGTTCCTGAACTCTGGCGTGACGATCTGGCTGAAAGATCATCGCGGCGCCGAGCCGTTCGAAGAAGTGATGCACTATGAAGGCGGCGTCGAAGCCTTTGTGCGCCACCTCGACAAGGCCAAGTCGCCATTGCTCAAAGAGCCGATCGTCATCCGCGGAAAACGTGAAAACGTGGAGATCGATCTGTCGCTCTGGTGGAACGACGGCTACCACGAAAATGTCCTTTGCTTCACCAACAACATCCCGCAGCGCGATGGCGGCACGCATCTGGCGGCCTTCCGCTCAGCCTTGACGCGGATCGTCACCGGCTATGCGGAAAGCTCGGGTGCGGCCAAGCGCGAGAAGGTGTCTGTCGGCGGTGAAGATGCGCGCGAGGGCTTGACCTGCGTTCTCTCGGTCAAGGTCCCCGATCCAAAGTTTTCCTCCCAGACCAAGGACAAGCTGGTCTCTTCAGAGGTTCGACCGGCCGTTGAAGGTCTGGTCCAGGAGGGACTTTCCAGTTGGTTCGAAGAACATCCGACCGAAGCGCGTCTCATCGTCCAGAAGATCGCCGAGGCCGCCGCAGCACGTGAGGCTGCGCGAAAGGCCCGGGAATTGACGAGGCGCAAGTCGGCTCTCGATATTTCGTCGCTGCCGGGCAAGCTTGCCGACTGTGCGGAGAAGGATCCGGCCAAGTCGGAAATCTTCATCGTCGAGGGCGATTCCGCCGGCGGTTCCGCCAAACAGGCGCGCAACCGTGACAACCAGGCGATCCTGCCGCTCAGAGGCAAGATCCTCAATGTCGAACGGGCGCGCTTCGACAAGATGTTGGGGTCAGAGCAAATCGGCACCTTGATCACGGCGCTGGGGGCCGGAATCGGCAGCGAAGATTTCGATATCGAGAAGATCCGCTACCACAAGATCGTCCTGATGACGGACGCCGATGTGGACGGCGCGCATATCCGCACCCTGTTGCTGACTTTCTTCTATCGCCAGATGCGCGAGGTGATCGATCGCGGCTATCTCTATATCGCCCAGCCGCCGCTTTATAAGGCCGCGAAGGGCAAGTCGGTCCGCTATCTGAAGGACGATGCCGAGCTCGAGATCTACCTGATCGACGAGGGCGTCGATGGCGCGACGCTCGATCTTGCGAACGGCGAGCGGATTACCGGCCAGGACCTTTTGGCCATGGTGCAAACCGCGCGCGGTGCGAAAGCCAATGTCGAACGGCTCGCGACGCGGGCGCCGGCTTTTGCGATCGAGCAGGCGGCCCTGGCCGGTCTGCTCGCAGAAGGGGGCGACCCGGCCAAGGCCGCCGCGCGATTGGATCTCTACGCCGAAGAAGGCGATGGGGCGTGGACGGGTGAAGCCGGGGCGGCCGGCAGTTATGTCTTTTCTCGCGTCAAGCGCGGCGTCTCCGAGCGCATCGTCCTGGACGAACTCTTGTTGCATGCAGCTGATGCACGACGCCTCGCGGAGCGATCCAAGGAGCTCGCGCAGATCTTTTCTGGCCGAGCGACCTATACCCGGCGCGACAGGCCGACCGTGGTCCGAGGCCCAATAGACCTGGTCAATGCGGTGATGGACAACGGGCGACGGGGCCTCTCGATCCAGCGCTACAAAGGTCTTGGCGAAATGAACGCTGACCAGCTTTGGGAGACCACGCTGGATGCCGACGCGCGCACATTGCTGCAGGTCAAGGTGACCCACAGCGAAGACGCCAGCGATATGTTTAGCCGGTTGATGGGCGACCTGGTGGAGCCCCGGCGAGAGTTCATTCAGGAAAACGCGCTCGACGCGGAAGTCGACGTCTAGGCCGAAAACCCCGCAACGACCTGCAACACAGCCTCGCCGTAGCGGGCGAGCTTTCCCTCGCCAACGCCGTTGACCCTCTCCAGCGCCGCGCGACTTGCTGGCCTGGTGATGGCGATTTCAGCCAAGGTGCGGTCGTGGAAAATGACATAGGGCGCCACGTGCTGGCCCTTGGCCTGGGTCGAACGCCAGGCCCGCAAGGCCTCGAACAACGGCTGATCGGATAGTGAGAGCGTAAGACTGTCGCGCCCTTTACGCGCCCGGCGAGGCTTGGACGCAGCCTCGCTGCGCGTCTGGATCATGACGGGCCTATCACCTCGAAAGACCGCGCGTACGGCTTGCGCATCACCCACGCCGACCAGGGGGCGGCCGTCATTGGGGTCTTCGCGCAGCAAGCCTTCGAAGAGCAGTTGCTCGACCAGGTCACGCCAGGCGTTGGCCGACAGCTCCTGACCAATTCCCCACGTTGAAAGCGACGCCTCATGGGCGCTGACGTCTTTGGTCTTGCCAAGGAGGTGGTCGACAAGTCGACCTCGGCCATAGCGCCCCGCAAGCCGGTGAGCTGCAGAAAGGGCTTTCTGAGCGGCCTCTGTCGCGTCGCTCAGTTCGACCCGTCCCGTACAAAGGTCGCACTGCCCGCAGGCCTCGACCCCTTCCTCTCCAAAGTAACGCCTCACGGTCGCCGCACGACAGCCGGCGCCGTCAAGCAAGGCATATAGCTGGCGGACCTTGCCCACCTGAACCTGCTTGATCGCACCATCCATTTCCCGCTCGCCGATGCGGCGAAGCGCCCAGCTCATATCGGCCGCGCCATAGAGGGTGATGCCTTCGGCGGGATCGCCGTCACGGCCGGCGCGCCCGATTTCCTGCCAGTAGGCTTCAATTGAAGCGGGCGGGTCGGCGTGAATGACGAACCGGACGTCGGGCTTGTCGACGCCCATGCCAAAGGCGATCGTCGCCACCATCACAGCTGCGTCGGCCTGAAGAAACTGCTCCAACCGATCAACGCGGACCTGGCGCTCGAGGCCGGCGTGATAGGCGAGGGCGTCTATGCCGGCTTCGCGCAGAGCCTGGGCCAGCTTTTCGGTATTGTCCCGGGATCCGGCGTAGACCACGCCGGAGCGTCCGGGCCGGGCTGTCACCAGCTCCACCACGCGCTTGTGAGCCCCGCCCCGCTTGCGTTCCGCTGACAAGATGAGTTCGGGGCGCGCAAAGCTCGCGACGAATTGCGCCGCCTGCCCGAGCCTGAGTTCGCTTCGAATATCTTCGCGGGTCCGCACGTCCGCCGTCGCGGTCACCGCAAGGCGCGGCGCATCGGGAAATTGATCCGCAAGGCGTCCCAACATTCGGTAGTCGGGGCGAAAATCATGCCCCCACTGGCTCACGCAATGCGCCTCATCGATGGCGATCACGGCAAGCGGCGTCTGGCGTAATCGCTCCAGCATCCACGGCTGCATCAGACTTTCTGGAGAAACATAGAGCAGGTTGAGCTGGCCAGCCTCGATCCGTCGCCAGGTTTCCGCCTTCTCAGAAGGGTCGATATTGGAATCGAGGCGCGCCGCTGCAACGCCTGACTGCTGCAAGGCCGCGACCTGGTCGGTCATCAGGGCGATCAGCGGAGAGACCACCAGTCCAAGACCAGGTCGCAGAAGGCTTGGGATTTGATAGCAGAGGCTCTTTCCGCCGCCGGTCGGCAGCACCGCCAAGGCGCTGCGCCCCGCCAATATCTCGGCGATGACGCCGGCTTGCAGCCCGCGAAACTCTTGATGTCCGAACGTGCGCCGAAGGACCTCGCGCGCTTCGTCTAGCTGGTCGGATGGGCGCGCGGCCGAGGCGGAATCCATCCGCGACTTATGGGGGCGAACCGGACCAAACGCCATGCGTGATCACCCCAATTGCCAACCGTGATGAGGCGTCTGGGGCGATTAGGCGTCCATGCGGCTGATGCTGGCCTTCTTGGCCCAGTGGCTTCCGAGGCGATTGGTGAAGATCGCTGGACGGTCGCTCAGCACGTCAGTCTCCAACCACAGGCGCTTCAGATGCCGCACCTTGCCGGCCGCGCGGTCGTCCACATAGGGGCTGCGACCATGCAAGACATGGTAATTATTGATGAACTGCATGTCCCCCGGTTGGAAGTCCATGATCACGGAATAGTCGCCGCTCTCGGCCTGATCCTGCATCCAGCTGAGCGCCTCGATGGCTTTGGCGGTCAGCCTGGGGGCGTCGGCATGGCGCTGCGAGGCCAAGATGTAGGGCCGGATCAGACGGATGAAGAGCCGGTCATGGCGCTGCGTAAAGACCGGCATCAGATACCAGCCGGGTTTGCCCGGCGCTTGCTCGCCACGATAGTCAAAAGGCTGCGGCTTATAGAGTTCAGCGGCGAGATCAGGGCGCTCACGCACCAGCCGGTTATGCAGCGCCACTGAGTTGCAGACCGCCGATAGGCCGCCTGAGACCCCGGTCTGCAGGCACATCAGGCCAACAAGGTCGGAGCCGTCGCAGTGGAAGTCGAGACCAACCAGGCCGATTTCATTGCCGCGCGAGGTGGGATCGCCCGGTGTCTTTCCGTGGTCGGTCACATCGCCCAAAAGATGGCCTTTGGCGTTCTGCGGCCAAGGCTTGCCAAGGTAGGCGCCAATTCCCCAATAGGCCATGCTCATCTCATCGTTGGACCAGCGCGCGCGGGGCAGCCCCCGGATGAGGACAAAGCCGCGTCCATCCATCAATTCGCGTTCGATCAACTTCAGCCGGGGACCCAGCGTCGGCAGTGGAAACTGCGGTTTTCCGATCTGCAGAAAATCGTCTGAGACGCTGAATGCGTGGGCGACGGCGGCGTCCAGTTCATCGAGTTCTGCGGGCGAGAGGGGCTCTGTCCAACACCTCGGATCGGCGACATCCTTGGCGGTCCACTCACAGGTCGGTTCGAGAATCTGCGGCTCAAATTCAGAGATGTCGTTCATCTCAGATGCTCCTATTGCGCCGCCATCGCTAAGGGCGCCGAACGCGATCCGCGAAGGAGCCTGCCGGGTAGCGCGCGCGTGGGCTCGCCGTCGCGATAGGTGACCTGCCCCGCCACGATGGTCGCCGTATAGCCCTGGGCGCGCTGGATGAGCCGACGCCCGCCGGTCGGCAGATCATAGGCCACGCTTGGGGCCTTGAGCTTCAGACGCGCGTAGTCGATCACATTCAAATCGGCGCGATAACCGGTTGCGATCAGACCACGGTCGAGAAGTCCAACGGCTTGCGCCGTGTCACGGCATTGCGCCTTGACCATCATCTCCAGCGGCAATTTGGGCCCGCGGGTTCGATCGCGCGTCCAATGGACGATGTTGGTGGTTGGAAAACTGCCGTCGCAGATCATGCCGACGTGAGCGCCGCCATCGGACAGGCCAGGCACGACGCAGTCATGCTGCAGCATCTGATAGGCTGGATCGAGGGAGTTTTGCGCATAGTTCAGCAGCGGCAGATAGAGCATGCCGCGTCCTTCGCCTTCGCCGCCATCCAGCATCTGGTCCAGGGCGATTGCGTAGGGATCAAGTCCGCGCTCTGCGGCGATGGCGGCGACGGACTGATCCGGCGTGGGCTCGTAGTTGGGCTCGTCGCCCATTGGATAAATGCGATCCCAGGCCCTTGCCGGCGATAGGCCAGGAGCGCGGGCGTTCTCAGCTTCTTCGCTGAGCAGCTGTGCGCGGAAAATTGGATCGCGAAGTCGCGCGACGCGCTGAGCCAGGGGGAGGCCTTTGATCGCGCGGTAGCTGGGGTGGGAGCTGAAGGGGTTCACGGTCAGCTCCAGCCCAAAGAGCACGCCCACCGGGCGGGTTGCGACCTGCGCGCGCATCTGGAGGCCAGCGGCCTTGGCTGCGCTCATCTGCTCAAGCATGAAGCGCCATTGCTCCGGGTCGCGCGGACTTTGCAGCAGCGAAAACGACAGGGGTCGGCCAGAGGCCTGGACGATCCTGCGCAGCATCGCAAACTCTTCGGCCGGATCGTTGAAGTCGGAGACCACCTGAAGAACGCCCTTGTTCGCAGCCGCCATGCCCAGCGCGATGCCGGTGAGCTCGTCCTCGCCCGCGGTGAGCGTTGCGATGGGCGACCCATCCGATGAGCGATGGTTCAAAGTACGCGATGTCCCAAAACCAATCGCGCCGGCTTCCATGGCCTGCTTGGCGATTGCGGCCATGGCGTGGATGTCGGCCGCACTGGCCGGTTCTCGATTGACCCCACGTTCGCCCATAACAAAGACCCGAAGGGCTGCATGAGGCAGTTGGCTGGCGATATCGACGTCAAAAGCCCGGCTCGCGAGGCCGTCCAGGTACTGCGGATAGCTTTCCCAGTTCCAGGGCAGGCCTTCGGCCAGAACGGGAAATGGGATGTCCTCGACGCCTTCCATAAGGCGGATCAGTCTGTCGTGATCTTCGCTTCGACATGGCGCAAAGCCGACGCCGCAGTTTCCCATGACCACGGTCGTCACGCCGTGCCAGGAGGACGGGTGCATTCTCTGATCCCAGGTGGCTTGGCCGTCATAGTGAGTGTGGATATCGACAAAGCCGGGCGTGACGACCTGGCCGCGCGCATCGATCTCTTCGGCGCCCGTCCCAAGGACTTCTCCGACGCAAACGATGACGCCGTCCTTAATCGCAACGTCGCCTTCGAAAGCCGCAGCTCCAGCACCGTCCACGATGCTGCCGCCCCGGATCACCAGGTCGAAGGCTTTTTCCATCATGGGCTCCCTGGCGTCTCTGATCATTGATATTCACAGGCCGCCTATTCTGCCGCCCGCGAGCCGGGGTCGGTCAAGCGCGATCACGAGCCGGTAGTGTCTCAGTTTGAATTTGTCGCGCACGCGATTTATCCAGCGCGCGCTTCTTGTAAGGCCCACAACAAATAGTTCTCTTTGTGGACGAATCTGGAACAGCTCACAGGATTCGACTATGAGGCCGATTCGTGAAGCCCTACAGGTTGGGATTTTCGCGGAGAATAATTCCAGTAGACACAAGATGTTGTGTTTGAGAGCGATTCGGTCGGGTCAACGCGTTCTTGATCTGTCAACCTGCAACCGCTATGTTCCACCCACTGCTGATGGCGATGAAAAACAGCAGGCCCGCCCCGAAAGGGGTTCTGCCCTCCAGCGGAAGTAAGGGGTCCTCGCTTGGGAGAAATCCCGTGAAGTAGCCCCGCAAGGGGCTATTTCTTTTTGGGCCAATGGAATTTGCCAGCCCGCGTCAGTTCAAGCAAATCGTAGCCATGCATCCCCGGCATTGGCGGTAGTTTCGGGCGCTCATATGCGCTCACAATATCGACCGTGCCGTCAAACGGTGCCGGCGCGGGTGGAATGCTTGTCAACGGCCCCAGATTTCAAACTGGGAGACACCACCCACGAGCCGGCTCATGGGTTACGAAGAATTCATCAGATTTCTTCCCCCAGTATTAAGCTAACCAAGCTAGACCATAGGCTCGCGTGAGATCGGTTGGGGGGGACCCGTCATGGCGCTCAAAATTCTGTTCTTGGCCGCCGCCGCCGCGGCGATCGCTGTCGGGCTTGCGCTACCCGCCCTTCACCAGCGCAGCGAGCCTAGATCGCAAATCGAGCAGCTTGAGGTCGGGCGCAACTAGCATCGGCTGGCGAGGAGACGGTTGATTTGTGCTTGCCGACCGCGCTTTGCGAAGTTCGCTCAGGGCTCGGCCTTGCCCCCCAGGAGCCAGCCAAAAAGCCACGCGGCCGCTGCGGCGCCAACCAGCTGCGCCAGGATGAATCCAGGGGCGGAATTGGGCGAAATGCCCGCGAAGCTATCGCTGAGCGCGCGCGCTAACGTCACTGCGGGGTTTGCAAAGGAGGTCGAGGCCGTGAACCAATAGGCCGAGGTGATGTAGAGGCCGACGATCATCGGGGTGGACTGCGGGCGAAAACGAATCGAGCCCAAGATCGCCCCGATCAATCCGAACGTCGCCACGGCTTCAGAAAACATCTGCGCAGGGCCGTCGCGCAGCTTGGTCGAGATTTGCACGATCGGCTCGGCGAACATGGCGTGAGCTGCGAAGACGCCAAGCACGGCTCCCAGGATTTGGACGGCGATATAAGCGAGCGCTGTCGTCCACGCGACCTCGCGCCGCCAGGCGAAAACCAGGGTTACGACCGGGTTGAAGTGTGCTCCGCTAAGCGGCCCAAAGATGGTGATCAACACCACCAGCCCCGCACCCGTTGCGAGGGTGTTGCCGAGAAGCGCGATCGCAGTATTACCCCCTGCCAGTTTTTCACCCATGATCCCTGAGCCGATCACGATGGCCAAAAGCAGAGCCGCGCCCAGCGTCTCGGCTGCAAGACGCCGCGCCAGATCATAGGGTTGAAGCGGTGGCTCTAGGCTGGCGTGGCTCATGCAGGCTGGGTCGCATCGATTGTCTGGCCGATGGCGTCGATGCCTTGCTTGAGCGACATGCTGTCGAGCTTTTCGATCGGCAGGTTGATGAAGAGGTTCACGCGCTGGGCCAGCATGCGATAGGCGTCGGCGAACGCCGAAGCGATATCGGCGTCAGAACCCATCACTGCAGCCGGGTCAGGTATTCCCCAGTGCGCCCGCATCGGCCGACCTGGCCAAATCGGACAGACTTCGCCTGCGGCGTTGTCGCAGACGGTGATGATGAAATCGAACTCCGGTGAGCCCGCTTGCGCGAACTCATCCCAGCTTTTTGAGCGCAAGGTTGTCGTCGGATAGTGGAGATTTTCGAGGAGCTGGAGCGCAAATGAATTGACTTGGCCGCTCGGTGTTGAGCCTGCCGAGCTGGCTCTGAAGCGCCCGGCCCCCGCGCGGTTGAGGATGCTCTCGGCCAGGATCGAGCGTGCTGAATTTCCGGTGCAGAGAAAAAGCACCTCATAAGGCTTTGGCATGATCGCTTTCTTCAGCAGCCGGCGGTTGGGCGCGCGCCTCATGGAATGGCGGGCGGCAAGGCGTTTTTGACGTCGCAGCGACCCTGGGATCATCGATCCAGGCCATCTTGGACCGCGCCTCGCAGCGCATTTAACCAAGAGCTCCCTGAGGCCGGTCGCAGCACGCCGCGCGGCTTGCTGCAAGGCTGAGCGGCGCACAGACTTCGGGGCGCCCCTGGCAGCAATCTTCCATCAGATAGACAAGCAGTTCGCTCATGCCGTCGTAATTTGCGGCGTAGATGATTGAGCGGCCGTCGCGGCGACTGGAAATCAGTTCGGCGTTCGCCAGCACATTGAGCTGGGCTGAAAGGGTGTTCGGCGTGACCCCTAAAAGGCGGGCGATCTCTCCCGCCGCCAGGCCGTCCGGTCCAGCCTTCACCAAGAGCCGAAAAACGGCCAGGCGGGAACTCTGCGCAAGCGCTGCAAGACGCCTGACGGCGAAAGTTAATTCCATAATTCAGCGAATATAGAAATAACTCTGAAGATCAAGTCTCTACGCTTTTGTGCGCCGAGCCGGCCCTTAAGCCCCACGCGCGAGCGCCAGCGGCCTGGGTCGGTCAAGCGCCCTGCGCAGATCTTTGAACGGCTCGCCCGTCGGTTCCTCTTCCAATCCGTTTTGGAAGCCTTAGGTTCGCCAGCACTGACGATCGCCTTATGCGTGAAAGATCCGAACATGGCTGACGCTACCCCCGACAAACTCTACGACGCCGCGCGCTACCAGCGCGCCGGGCGGGGCAAGATCTTCGATTCAGTCCTTGATACGATCGGCGATACCCCGCTGGTGCGACTGCCGCGGCTGACCGAGGCCTTTAAGCCCAAGGGCGAGGTCGTGGCGAAGCTGGAGTTCTTCAACCCGATCGGGTCGGTGAAGGATCGCATTGGCGTGGCCATGGTCGAATATCTTGAGGCCAAGGGGGTTTTGAAGCCGGGGGGCCTCATCGTCGAGCCCACCAGCGGCAATACCGGGATCGCCCTGGCGTTTGTGGCGGCCGCGAAGGGCTACAAGCTCACTTTGGTGATGCCGGAGAGCATGTCGATGGAGCGGCGCAAGATGCTGCTGATCCTTGGGGCCAAGCTGGAGTTGACGCCTGCCGAGCGCGGTATGGCCGGCGCCGTGGCGCGCGCGCGCGAGATCGTCGAGGCGACGCCTGGAGCTGTGATGCCTCAGCAGTTCGACAATGTCGCCAATCCGTTGATCCATCGGGTCTCGACGGCGGAAGAGATCTGGAACGACACCGAAGGCGGCGTCGATGCGGTGATTTCGGGAGTTGGAACCGGCGGCACGATCACCGGCGTCGGCCAGGTGCTCAAGGCGCGCAAGCCCTCTGTGCGAATGATCGCCGTCGAGCCCGAAGCTTCACCTATTCTCTCGGGCGGCGCGCCAGGCCCGCACAAGATCCAGGGAATTGGCGCGGGCTTTGTTCCGTCTATCCTCGATCGCGGGGTGATCGACGAGGTCGTGCAGGTCTCTAATGACGACAGCTTCGCCATGGCCAGACGCATCGCAGCCGAGGAGGGCATTCCGGTGGGGATTTCCTCCGGCGCAGCGCTCACCGCGGCCTTCTCGGTGGCGAGCCGCGATGAAATGAAGGGCAAGCTGATCGTCACCATCATCCCAAGCTTTGCGGAGCGCTATGTGTCGACGGCGCTCTTCGAAGGTCTGTGACCGACGTCTTTTCGCCTGAGGCGCGTTCGGCGGTGATGCGCCGGGTGAAAGGCCGAAACACCCGACCCGAGCTGAAGGTCCGCCATGCGCTCACCGCGCTCGGCGCGCGCTACCGCCTGCATCGCAAGGATTTGCCGGGAAGCCCTGATATTGTTCTTCCGGGCCGTAAGCTCATCTTCCTGGTGCACGGCTGTTTCTGGCACGGCCATGATTGTCCGCGCGGGGCCAGAACACCTAAGCAGAACCGGGATTATTGGGTCAGCAAGGTTGCACGAAATCGCGTCCGCGACGCGCGCAATCTTGAGGCGTTGACCGCCCTGGGCTGGCGCGTCGAGACGCTTTGGGAATGCGACCTCAAGGACGCCAGGGCGCTGGTTTCGCGCCTCTCGGGGATCTTGAGCCGTTAGGCGTCTTCGGAACGCAGCTCCTCCACGACGATCTGCGTCTTCACCGAGTTGGCGATGAAGCAGATCTGGTGGGCGGCGTGATGCAGTTCATCGCTTTCTGCGGCCGTGGGGCGTGGCCCGACATAGCTGATCTGAGGGTGGAGGACGACCTTGCTCACCCAAAGCTCGCCGGCTTGATTTTTTTCCATAATTCCGACGGCTTCGTCCCTGTAGCCCGAAACACAGAAGCCGGCCTCCCTGGCCTTATGGAGGAAGCTCAGCATGTGGCAGGTGTTGATCGCGCCCACCAACATCTCTTCCGGGTCGATCGCGCCCGCAACCGACCACTTGTTTCCGACGATATGTGGGGACGCGGTGCCGCGCGCTTCATAGCCCGATCCGAAGGCGAGCTTATGGCCGCGGCTATAGCGACCTTCGGCGAAGTCCTCCCCCTCGGCCAGGCGCCAATCAGCTGTGGCGCGATAGGTCGCCATCAGAACATTTCCGCCGGCAACGCCATCACCGTCTCGGCGCCGGTCTTCAGCTTGGTCAGATGGCCCGTGGTCTCGGGCAAGACGCGGGCGATGTAGTAGCGACCCACGCTGAGTTTCTCCTGATAGATCGGATCGGTTGCGCCGCCGGCGATTTTTGTCAGGGCGGTCTTGCCCATCATCGCCCACATGTAGGCAAGAGCTGTCAGCCCAAAAAGATGCATGTAGTCGGTTGAGGCGGCGCCGGCGTTGTCGGGGTTCGCCAGTCCGTTTTGCATGAGCCACAAGGTCGCCTCCTGCAGTTCGGCCTTGGCCTTTGCGAGGCCCTGCGTGAAGGGCTTCATCGCCTCGTCCGGCTCATTGAGGGCGATGAAGGCGTCCAGCTCTGCGAAGAAGCTCATGACTGCGCGACCGCCATCAGCAGCCAATTTTCGACCGACCAGGTCGAGCGCCTGGATCCCGTTGGCGCCTTCATAGATCAGCGCGATGCGGCAATCGCGCAGATACTGGCTGACGGGCAAGTGCTCGGTGAAGCCCGCGCCGCCATGCACCTGCATCGCGTCCGAGCAGACCCGAAAGCCACGATCGGTCAGGAAGCCTTTGAGCACCGGGGTCATCAGAGCCATATAGTCGTGGCCCTTTTGACGTGTAGCCTCATCGGGACTGGCCTGGGCCAAGTCCCCATGCAGGGCGGTCCAGAATAAAAACGCCCGACCGCCTTCGACGATCGCCTTGCCGTCCATCAGCATGCGTCTGACGTCTGGATGGACGATGATCGGATCGGCCGGACCTTCCGGGTTCTTGGGGCCGGTCAAGGAGCGTCCCTGAAGGCGGTCCTTGGCGAATTCGGCGGCGGCCTGATAGGCGGCTTCGGCCTGAGCGATCCCCTGCATGCCGACCCCAAGGCGGGCCTCGTTCATCATCACAAACATGATCGACAGACCGCGATTTTCCTCGCCGATCAGCCAGCCGGTCGCCTCTTCGTGGCTCATCACGCAGGTGGCGTTTCCGTGGATCCCCATCTTCTCTTCAAGGCCCAGGCACTTGACCGCATTGCGCACGCCCGGATCGCCGTGCTTGTCAGGGATGAACTTGGGGACAATGAAGAGGCTAATGCCGCGCGTGCCCATGGGCGCGCCTTCAATCCGCGCCAGCACCAGATGGACGATATTCTCCGTCAAATCGTGCTCGCCCCCGGAGATCCAGATCTTCTGCCCGGAGATTTTGTAGGTCCCGTCAGCCTGCGGGACGGCCTTGGTGCGAAGAAGGCCCAGATCCGTGCCGCAATGCGGCTCGGTCAGGTTCATGGTTCCGCCCCATTGGAATGCGGCGAGCTTTGGCAGGTAGAGGTCTTTCTGCGCCTGAGAGCCGCCGACCATGATCGCAGAATAGGCGCCGTGGGTCAGGCCGGGGTACATGGAAAACGCCATGTTGGCCGAGGAGGACATTTCGGAGAAAGCAAGGTTCACCACATGGGGCAGGCCTTGGCCGCCATAGGCTGGGTCGGCGCCCAAGGCCGGCCAACCGCCCTCAACCAGTTGCGCGTAGGCTGCTTTAAATCCCTTCGGGGTCGTGACCGAGAAGTCAGCCGACCAGTGGCAGCCCTCCTTGTCACCCACGCTGTTCAGCGGCGCGAGCACCTCGCCAGTAAAGCGCCCCGCCTCTTCGATGATCTGGTCGACGGTATCCATCGAGGCGTCGGCGAAGGCGGGGAGGTTTGCATAGCGCTCAAGGTCCAGGAGATCGCGAAGAATGAAGGCGAAATCGCGGACGGGGGGCTTGTAGGGCATTGCGGTCTGTACTCCAGGCCGCAATCGAAGGCGGCTATTTTGCTTCGCTATGTTCGACGCCATCTAGCCGGCGACGCAACATCTGATCGTAGTCGGCGGCGCGCGGCAGAAGGTCTGGACGGGTCCGGGCGAGGCGCTGTTCGAGCACCACGCAGCCATCCTTCAGCTCCTTGATCGCATTATCGATATCAACCTTTTGAGTCTCAAGCGCGACAATGCGTTCCTGGAATTTTCGCAGCGACTTTGCAGCTTGCTGCGCGCCGCCGTCATCAACTTCATAGAGGTCGAGAATCTCGCGGATTTCGGCCAGAGCGAGGCCAACGCGCTTGCCGCGCAAGATCAGCTGCAGGCGAGCGCGATCCTTATAGGAATAAACTCTGTTCAAGCCGTCTCGCGCCGGGGCCAGGAGGCCCTTGTCCTCGTAAAAGCGCAGCGCGCGCGGCGTGCATTTGAATTCCTGGCACAATTGCCGGATCGTGAAAGTCCGGCTGGGGCGACGAAGGTCGGTGGGCATCGCAGACCTCTGGGGACGCGGGGCGTTTGTTATTGACAACGTAAAACTATGCTTACGTTTACGTCAAGCCAGCTGACCTAAGGTCGCGCGCAGCTAAATTCGCCACGGCGACTTGGCCTCGTAAGACGACAACAGTTAGTCTGGCGGGCAAAGTTGGGGATTGAATCGTGAAATTCGGATTGTTCGCCGCAGCGGCCGTCGCTGCGCTGATGTCGTGGGCCAGCCCGACCTTGGCGCAGGACAAGGTCCCCATCGCCAAGCCCGCTGACGTGACCGCCGGCCTCGCACGTCAAGATGGTCTGGTTCCAGTCTATGTCGACAAGGATAAGGGACGGATCCTGGTCGCCTTGCCGGCGGCGGACGCCAGCGGGGTCAGCGGCCGTTTCCTCTATGTGACGGCGCTTAAAACCGGCCTGGGCTCGGCGCCCGTCGGCCTTGATCGCGCCCGTATCGGCCGAAGCCAAATCCTGGTCTTTCGTCGCATCGGCCAAAAGGTGATCGCGGAATACGAGAACACGCGGTTCAACGCCGCGGGGGCTTCAGTCGAAGAGCAGAGTGCGGCGCATGACGCCTTCGCCGTCTCGACCGTCTGGGCCGGAAAAGTCGAAGGCGTCACCTCCGAGGGCCGCATTCTGGTCGACCTGTCGAGTTTCCTTACGCGGGACGCCGAAGACATCGCCGGCGATCTGCAGCGCAATGGCGAGCGTGGCTATAAGATTGTCCCCGACCTTTCCCTGGCCGATCCGAATGCGGTCAAGGTGTTTCCGCTGAACCTTGAATTTGAGGCGCGCGAGACCTTCACCTCCGACACGCCAGGGCCAGAAACCCGCAATATCGCGCCCGACGCCAAGCTCATCACGCTGACGCTTCGCCACAGCCTGATAAAGCTTCCAGAACCTGGATATGCGCCGCGCGCCTTCGATCCGCGCTCGGGGGGATTTGATTCCCTTGGTTATGACTACGCAGCGCCCCTGGATAAGGACATCGCCATACGCCTGGCGCATCGCTTTCGCCTGGAAAAGACCGACCCGTCAAAGGCGCTTTCGCCGGTCAAAAAACCCATCGTCTACTATGTGGACCGCGCGGCGCCGGAACCTGTGCGCACGGCGTTGCAGCAAGGCGCTTCTTGGTGGGCGAAAGCCTTTGAGGCTGCGGGCTTCAAGGACGCCTATCGCGTCGAGATAATGCCAGAAGGCGCCGATCCCCTGGATGTTCGCTATAACGTCATCAATTGGGTTGACCGCGCGACGCGCGGTTGGTCCTACGGCCAATCGATCATCGATCCGCGGACCGGGGAGATCATCAAGGGCTCTGTGCTCTTGGGTGCGCTGCGGGTGCGCCAGGACATGCTGATCTTCGAGGGCCTGGTCGGGGCTGACCAGGATGGAGCCGGCGGACCGAACGATCCGGTTCAGGTTTCGATCACCCGCCTGCGCGAACTGGCCGCTCACGAAGTTGGCCACACGTTGGGTTTTGCACACAACTTTGGCGCCTCGACCCAGGGGCGCGCCTCGGTCATGGACTACCCGGCGCCGCGCGTGAAGCTGACGAACGGCAAGATCGACCTTTCCGATGCTTACGGGAAAGACATCGGCGAATGGGATCGGTTCCTGGTCGACTGGATGTATGGCGAAGTTCCGCCAGGCCCAGCCGGCCAGAAGGTGCTGGCGGCCAAGGCCAAGTCCGCCGCCGAACATCTGCGCTTCGTGCAGGACGAGGATGCGCGACCGGTGGAGTCTGGTCATCCGGCGGGGGCGATCTGGGATGATGGGAGCGACGCGGTCGCTGAACTCGACCGGATGATGGCTGTCCGCCATGTCGCCATCGACCAGTTCGGCGAGCGCGCTCTTCGGCCGGGAGAAGCGTTGGAGGCGTTGAGGCGCAAGTTCGCGCCGATCTTTCTCCTGCATCGCTACCAGGTTGAAGCGGCCGCAAAGTCCCTGGGCGGCGTGGATTTCGGCTATGGGGTCAAAGGCGACAAAAACGCCGCCGCCATCGTCGTGCCTGCCGATCGCCAGCGTGCGGCGCTGACGTCGCTGCTCAGCGCAATGACGCCTGAGGCTCTCGATACCCCTGAACGCTTGATTCCGCTGCTCTCCTCGGCCCAGTCTGGGCGCGGTGACCGCCAGACGGAAATCGAGACCTTCGCCACCGCCGGCGGCCCGGTTTACGACAGTCTCGTCGCAGCCGATGTCGGCGCCCAGGTGGTGCTCGATGCTCTGACGGCGCCGCCGCGGCTCAATCGGATGGTCGACCAGCACCGGCGTGATCCCAATCAACCGGGCGTGGGGGAGCTGGCGCAGCGGCTGTTGTCGGCCACCTTCACCCCGGCCGCTGGCCGATATGCAGAGATCGCCCGGCGGGTTCAGACCCGCACGGTCTTGGAGCTTGCGAGCGCATCAAGACGGCCTGCGACGTCTCCGGGCGCGGCTTCGGAGATCGAGCAAGCGCTTTGCGATCTTGTCGACAAGCTCAAGGCCGATCCGGGATCCGATCCTTCCGAGCGCGCGCACCGTCGACGCCTGGCCGCACTGCTCTTGGACAAGGAAGAGCTCAAACGGGTCCTGCAAGATCCAAAGCAGAAACCGGAGGTGCCGCCTGGCATGCCTATCGGATCGGCCGAGGACGGCGAAGGCGATTAGGCCGAGACCAGTTCGCCGCTTAGGGCTCGCTCGATCAGAGCGATCGTTCTTTCAATTCCGAAGATCGCGACGAACGACCCAAAGCGCGGCCCCTGATTTTGGCCTAAAAGCACCTCGTAAAGCGCCGTGAACCAGGTGCGGAGCGGTTCGAAACCGGCCGTTTTTCCGATTTCGAACACTGTGTTCTGGATGGTTTCTGCGTCTGGCCCCGGCCCCATGGCCTGCAGCTTTGCGACAAGCGCCTGCATCGCCTGCCGCTCCTGATCAGTGGGCGGGCGAAAGACTTTGAAGGGTTTTACGAAGTCCTCGTAATAATTGATCGCATAGCCGGCGAGCTGATCGAGCAACGGCTCGCTCGAAGGCGTCGCGCCAGGAATGTAGCGCGCCAGGAAGCCCCAGAGGATGTCCTTGGTGGAGGCGTCGGCGGCGGAGACCAGGTTCAAGAGCAGGCTGAAGCTGACCGGGGAGGCGTGATCGGGCGGCGCCCCGCCATGGACGTGCCAAGCCGGATTGTCGATTGTGCGCGCCCCCGGCGCATCGTTGTGGCCGCGTTTGAAGGCGTCGAGCTGTTGCAGATATTCGTCCGTCGCCTTGGGGATGACATCGAAATAGAGCCGCTTGGCCGACTTGGGCGACTGGAACATGTAATAGGCGAGGCTTTCTGGGGTGCCGTAGCGCAGCCATTCCTCCATGGTCAGGCCATTGCCCTTCGACTTGGATATCTTTTGGTTGTTCTCATCCATGAAGAGCTCGAAGTGGAACGCCTCGGGGGGCTCGCCTCCAAGCGCCCTGACGATCTTGTTCGAAACCCGCACGGAATCGATCAAATCCTTGCCCGACGCCTCGAAATCGACGTTTAGCGCGGTCCAACGCGCCGCCCAGTCGGGCCGCCATTGTAGCTTCACATGACCGCCGGTCACCGGGACCTCCGTCAGGGTCCCGTCTTCGTCGGCGAAGGTGATGGTTCCCTTGGCGCCATCGCGTTCCAGGGTGGCGGCCTGCAGGACGCGGCCGGATTTTGGACTGATCGGCAAGAACGGCGAATAGGTGGCGCGGCGTTCTTCCCCAAGCGTCGGCAGCATGATCGCCTGGATGGCCTCGAAACGATCGAGGATCCGCAACAGCACGTCGTCCAGGCCGCCGGACTTATAGGTCTCGGTGGAGGACATGAAGGTGTAGTCGAAACCGAAGCCGTCGAGGAAGGCGCGCAGGCGGGCGTTGTTGTGCGCCCCGAAGCTTTCATACTCGCCAAACGGGTCGCGCACGGACGTGACGGGCTTGTCGCGATCTTCCTCCAGCATCTCCTTGTTGGGCACGTTGTCGGGAATCTTGCGGAACCCGTCCATATCATCTGAGAAGACGATCAACTGGGTTGGCATGGCGTCTTCGGTGAGGGCCCGAAAAGCCGTCCTGACCATGGTCGGCCGCGCCGCCTCGCCAAACGTGCCCATATGCGGCAAGCCGGAGGCGCCATAGCCGCACTGGAAGATCACCGGACGATTGAGCGCAGGCAACGCCTGGACCGCTTCGGCGAATTTTCCCTGGGCGAACAACGTCGCCGCCAGGTCACGCTCGGCATCGCTCAGACGCAGCCTAAGGATGCGTTGCAAAAGCAGACGCGCCTGCTCGAAGGGCCAGCTCTTGGCGTCGCGAGCCGTGGCGGAAAGACCGTGCAATGAGGGTGCGGACGACATGGGGGCTGGCGGTAGCGCCCTAGGCGGCTGTGCTCAAGCGGAGTTTTGCCACAACGTCACGAAGCTGCGCTATGCTGGCGTCATGATCCGACGCCTCATCCCGATCTTCGCCGTCCTTGCGCTAGGCGCCTGCACCGCCAAGGCCCCGCCCCAAAAGACGCTTACATTCTCGATCGTCTCGACCGAGGCCACCCAGACCCAGATGCAGGAATGGGGGCCCTTCCTGAAGGACATGCAGGCTGCGACCGGTCTCACGGTAAAGCCGTTCTTTGGTTCGAATTACTCCGCGCTCATCGAAGCCATGCGCTTCAAGCAGTCCGACCTCGGTTGGTTCACCAACCAGTCAGGTCTCGAAGCTGTTCGCCGTGCGGGCGGCGAGGTCTTTGCGCGCACCACCCACCCGAACGGTCATGACGGCTATCAAGGCGTAATCCTCGTCAAGAAGGGGTCGGGCATCACCCTTGAGCGCCTGCTAAAGTGCGACCACAAGCTGGATTTTGGCATGGGTGACGCCAAGTCGACATCTGGCACGCTCGCGCCCAATACATATCTCTTTGGGCCGCGCGGCATCGATCCGGTGACCTGTTTCAAGACTGTCCGCTCGGCGAGTGCGGAGGCCAATCTTTATGCCGTGGGTTCCGGCGTCCTGCCCGCTGCAACCGACAATACCCGCTCAATGGACCGGCTGGCCGCGATCGGCACCGACCAGTCCAAGAAGACGCTTGATAGCCTGCAGGTGATCTGGACCTCGCCCACGATACCAGAGGACCCGATGATCTGGCGCGCTGACCTGGATCCCGCGGTCAAGGCGAAGATCTCCAAGTTCTTCTTCAGCTATGGAGTTGGAGACACCGACGAGGCCAAGCGCCAACGCGCAATTCTTGAACGAATCCAGACTGGCGCCTTCAAGCACGCCGATAATTCGCACCTCCTGCCGGTTCGTGAAATGGAGGCCACGGGACAGTTGGTGGATGCAAAACGCAAAGGCGATCAGGCCGCGATGACGAAGGCCCAGACTGCGATTGACCAGATCAAGAGCGAAATGGCGGCTCACCCGCAGGGCTAGCAAAGGTATTGTTGATGGGCAGCGCCGCGTTTCTTCAAATCACGAAGGCGGTGTGCTGGAGGGTAATATTGCTCCGCTTAAACAGCAATTAAACTTACGCGTTACTGGGGCCATGGACGAAACGATCGAACAGAAGGCGCGCTAACTCTACGAGCAGCAGAAGGCGCCCGAAGGCCACTACTTGCCGCCATGGGAGAATGCAGCCGAAATCCACAAAAACCGCTGGCGTGCATTAGCGGCCAATAATCCGGGGACTGCGCTGGACTAAGAGGGCGCTTATTCCTCGTCGTGCGATAGATCGGCGCTGAAGACGCGCGGGCCTGTCATCTGTTCGCACAATTTCTGAACGGCCCAGAAATCACACGTTTCGCCGTCATCCTCGATGGGCACGGTGAAGAGATTGCCGTCCAGGCGCCACCACTCAGCAGTGTTCAAGCCGCCTTTGCCGCCGAGAGGCTCCGCTCCAATGGAGCGAAGGCGCTTCTCCCATTCCGACCGGGAAAGGAACTTCCCCCGGATCATTCAGTGACAAGGCTGCGCTGCGTACTCCAGGGTCTTACTTCTCACATAGGGCGGCGCTTCTGGACGCACGTTGTGGGCTCGCCGGGGCGCTGACTTCGTTTTTGGCGCCTCGGCCAACTCCATGACCCGCTTGCGCTCTGCCAGCATATCTTCAAGCGGACGCAGTGGCTCGGCACGGATGTTACAGCCCATGTACGCGGACAGGATCGCCTCCAACGCCGGCTTGATGTCGGAGATCACCTTCTCAGGATTCTTGTTGGACAGCACCAAGCCGGGCACGTCAGCGCTCCAGACCCGAAGCCCGCCATCCTCCCTAACCTCGACATTGACCACGATCTTGAAGCTTACAGCCTCAGTCACGTTCCACCTCTTCCCCTGCAAGTCCACCTTATGGTGACAGCGGGTTGCTTGACAATTCACGAATGCTTTCGTTGCGCGACGTCCAACTCCTAGGCAATGGACCTCCGGGGTCGACGGCTCACTATGCACAAGTTGCTGTGGTGACAATAGGGCGACACCGCGCGTTGGCCCGAAAACGGCCTCGCGCAGGATGGTCGTCCTCGGGTTCACCGTGACGTCCATGGCCAACTCATCGTCTCCGCCGCCGAAGGTGCTGGCTGGGCGCCTCTACATCCTAGATCATCCCGCCGCCAGAAACGGGTAGCTCAGCTGGTCTGGCTTGGCCTGTTGATCAGGTGCTGCTCAGCAGGAAATGACCTCGCAGCGCTGCAAACGGTTGTGATCGGTCGTCTTGCCAGGCTTCGACATGCACATTTGCGATGCGGCGGCCGACCTTGCGCAGGTCGGCGCGTGCATAAGCGGTCATGGCCCGGCCGGGGCGCAAATATTCGATCGTAATGTCGATCGTCTTATGGACGCGCGGCGAAGGCTGGGCGACTGAGAGCTGCGCCAGGGCGGTCATTTCGAGGAACGCCCCGATCACCCCGCCATGCAGAGCCGGCAGAAACGTGTTGCCGACCAAATGCGGCCCAAAGGGCAGGATGGCGGTCATCTCGTCGCCCGCCAATTCCGCGTGCATGCCAAGGAACCGCACATAGGGGACGCGCTGCAGAAAGGTTTCGAGCTGCTGGGATGGACTGTCCATGTCTTAGGCTGACGCCGGACGCGGGCGGTTCAGAACGAACGCCGCCTGGGCGGTCGCGATGAGGTCGGAGCGATCAGTATCCCAGGCCTCTGCTCGCACAAAGCCTATGGTGTGGGTGAGCCTGTAGCAGTGCGCCTCGGCGATCACTCCGGCGCGCGGGGCCGCTGCACGCATATAGTCGATGCGCAGGTCCAGGGTGGCGGTGGAGAAGGGTTCAGTTCCGGCTGCAGACGCCATCGCCAGACCACAGGTATGATCCAGCAGCGTGGTCACGACTCCGCCTGCAATCACCTGGGTGTCGGGGTCTCCCACCAGGTCTTCGCGCCAGGGCGCTTGGATCGAGCCGCGGCCAATATCGACCGAGACGAGGCGGAAGCCCAGAGATGCGGCTTGCGGGACCGTCGTGGCCATCTGCTCAGCCATCTGTCGGACAACGTCGGGAACTTGCGCCATGCCAGCGGGGTAGGTCGGAACCCACCCCGCGGTCAACCATGGCCAAAAGCGAGCCCCAAGCGCGGCCGGGCGTGTTCAGCGGACGACCGGCAACAGCATATAGGCGATCACTGCGGCCAGGGGTGTTGCGGCCATGGCGAAATTGATGACGTTGAGAAAGGGGGAAACGGCTCTAGACATTTCAATTCTCATCGATTGGAGTAGCAGGCGTCCGTTGGACGTCTCGATGAGCTGATATAGTGAAATATATTATCTAATACTCGTTAAGTCTCAGTCATGACATCGAATTCATAAGATGAAGACTTTTTAACATTCTGTATTTCTATTCATTTAGAAAGCTACATCAATAAATTCGCAAACTGATCACGTGATCCCATCTGGGACGCCGTTGGTGGTGGGCGGCGCTTGGCATCGACCCGCCCGGGCCTCGATGACGTAGAAGAGCGCGCGGCTGGCGGTGAAGGCGCGGTGTTCGGCCAAGGACGTCGTGGGTTGACCGGTGGTGATGCTGTTGGCCTCGACGTCAGAGCCCGGCTGATTGAGGGTTTGCTGATTCCAGCGCACCAGCTGGCTGTTGCAAGCCGTCACCGTCGCATCCGCCACGGCCGCGGCCGGATCATGCGACGGAGCCAGGCTATAGGCCCAGCGGCGCACGCATTCATCGACTGGCGCTGCGCCCTCAGCGCCAAGCGGAACCGCCGCCGGCTTGGCTGTGGTTTTGAAATTCGCACAGACCTTCGCGTTGGCTTCCATATCGTGGCGCGGGTCGCAGGCCGTCAATCCAAGCAAGGCCAGAACCAGAGCGGCTGCTGGAAGGGGACGTTTCATAGTCGAACCTCAATCGGATTGGGCGATGTCATAGGGCGCAGGCGGCGCGGTTCAGGCGGCGTAAGTTCAGGCGGCGCCGTTCAGGGGCGCGGAGCGGGAGCCACGACGGCGTTGCCGTACTGGTCGTAATAGATCGGGCGGACCGGGCCATAGCTCTGCGTCGAGGCGAAACGACCACCCCGGTTGTTGCGATAATAGGCGTGGCGGGAGGGCCCGCAGCCGCTTTTGGCGATCTCGTGACCGAGCACCGCGCCGCCAAGACCGCCGACGATCGCTCCGCCGCCGCCGCGGGAGATGGAGTTACCGATCAGCGCGCCGCCGATACCGCCCAGGACAGTCCCGGTGTTCTTGCGGCTTTGGCAAGAAGCGCTGGCCGGGTCGGGGCCAGCAATCAGCGGCAGGGCGATCAAGGCCGCCAGGGCTGTGAGAGAGAGTGTCTTGCGCATCGTCAGGCTCGATTCGTGATCTGAAACCTAAACAACGCGCGAGATGAGCGTCTGGATGCGCGGTAGGCGTGAAACTATCGCCGCGCGCCCTGAGCCCTAGGTTGGCAGCAAGGCCTGGATGCGTAGAAATTGCGCCAGATCGCCGCCCGTAAACAGGACGCTTTTGACCCCCGCCCGTAGGGCCGCCTCAAGGTCCGATGGCTTGTCGCCCACCAGGAGAGAGGCTTCCCTGTCGATCGGCCATTCAGAAAGCGCGCGCAGGATCATGCCCGGATTCGGTTTGCGGTCCGGCGGATCGGGATGTCGGTAAGCCTCGACAGGCGCGTCTGGGTGTTGCGGGGCGTGGTAAAAGGCGTCGATGCGCCCTCCAATATCGGCCAGATCCTTGGCCATTCGTGCATGCAGCGCGTGGACGTCGGCCTCGCTATAATAGCCTCGGCCGACGCCAGACTGATTGGTTACGACAATGACCAGCCAGCCGGCTCGATTGAAGGCGGCCACCGTCTCACGCGCCCCAGCGATCCAGTGGAAATCCTCCCAACGCGACACATAGCCCCGATCCTCGTTCAGCACGCCGTCGCGATCGAGGAACAGGGCCGGGCGGAGAGGCTGAGCTGGCGAGGTTTTGGGCACGCAACGATTATAGGGGCCAAGGCGGGTGCGCGGCGATTTCAAAAACTCAAGAGCGCTGTCTAAGATCACAAATGCCTTCAACGCCGCCGGCCGCGCCGGCCACCCCATCGCCTGCGGTGTTGTCCCTTGAGGATCTTCACGTTGATTTTGAGACCTTCGATGGCAAGGTCAACGCCGTGCGCGGCATCTCACTTCGCGTGGGGCGCGGCGAGACCTTGGGCGTGGTGGGGGAAAGCGGCTCTGGCAAGAGCCAGACCTTCATGGCGGTCATGGGATTGCTCGCGCGAAACGGACGCGCCCTAGGCTCAGCAAGATTTCTTGGAACCGAGGTCCTTGGCATGGCGCCGCGCGCGCTCAACCAGATCCGCGGATCCAAGATGACGATGATATTTCAGGATCCGCTGAGCGCCCTTACGCCCCATGTCCGCGTGGGCGAACAGATCGCAGAGCCGTTGCGTCTTCATCTGGGTATGAGCGGGGCTGACGCCATGGCTCACGCGCGGCGCTGGCTTGAAAAGGTCCGGATCCCTGATGCTGCAAATCGCCTGCGTCAGTACCCTACGAACTTTCAGGCGGCATGCGCCAGCGGGTGATGATCGCTGCGGCCATGGCCACGGGCCCGGAACTGCTGATCGCCGATGAGCCGACGACGGCGCTCGATGTCACGGTGCAGGCCGAAATTCTCGAACTGATGGCCGATCTGCAGCATGAGACGCAGGCGGCTTTGATCTTGATTACGCATGATCTCGGCGTGATCTCACGCCTTGCCGACCGCCTATGTGTGATGAAAGCGGGCTGCGTGGTTGAGGAGGGTGAAGTCAGGGATATTTTTCGTAATCCCCAGACCGCCTACACGCGCAGTCTGCTGGATGCGGTGCCGCGGCTTGACCGGGCAAGACCCGAAGATCGGCCGCATCTTGCAGCGCCCTCCAAGAATGCGCCTGTCATCGTTGAGGGCCGGGACTTGAAGGTTTGGTTCCCGGTGCGTCAGGGCTGGCTTGGACGCGCCAAGACCCTAAGGGCCGTTGACGGCGTGTCATTCCAGGTCCGCCAGGGCGAAACCTTGGGCGTGGTCGGTGAAAGCGGTTGTGGAAAATCGACGCTGGCGCGCGCAATTCTCAATCTCATCCCAGCGACCCATGGCGTGGTCACCATGCTGGGCCGCGACATCACTCACGCTGAACGCCACGCCATGCGCAAGGCGCGCAAAGACCTGCAGATCGTCTTCCAAGACCCCTTGGCCAGCCTCGATCCAAGGACAACGATCGGCGCAGCGATCGCTGAGCCGCTGAGCGTGTTCCGCCGCGACATGACCCCGCAAGCGCGTCACGCACAGGTCGCAGCCATCATGGCGAAGGTCGAGCTCGATCCGGGCCTGCTCAATCGCTATCCCCACGAACTCTCCGGCGGCCAAAATCAGCGCGTGGGAATAGCCCGCGCGATGATCTTAAAGCCGCGCCTGGTGATCTGCGATGAGGCGGTCTCAGCGCTTGATGTCACGGTTCGCGCCCAGATCATCGACTTGCTGATCGCCCTGCAAGAGGAGATGGGTCTTTCGATGATCTTCATCAGCCACGATCTGGCGGTCGTGCGCCAGATCAGCCACCGGGTGCTGGTGCTCTACCTAGGTCGGGTCGTCGAGAGCGCCGAGCGGGACCAGCTCTATGGCGATGCGCGCCACCCTTACACCCGTGCGCTGCTCTCCGCGGCGCCAATTCCCGATCCTGAAATCGAACGCACCCGCAGGCGGGTGAAGCTTCTGGGCGAACCGCCCAACCCGATGGATCCGCGCGCCATCTTGCGGTTCATGCCGTCGCGCCTGCCGGATGATCCAGCTGCACGCTTCACACCCCCAGAATTGCGCGAGGTCGCTCCGGGGCATTTCGTGGCTGAATTCGACCCGCCCGCCGAAGCGGCCTAAGGACGCGGCGTGACCAGAATCACCCCAGTCCTGATGTCCGGCGGTGCGGGCACCCGTCTTTGGCCCCTTTCGCGGCGCGCCAAACCCAAACAATTTCACGATCTGGGAGACGGCAAGACCCTGATCCAGGATACCGCGCTGCGCTTTACGACGGAGGCTTTTGGGCCTCCGACCGTGATCTGCAACGTCCAACACGCCGATCTCGTGCGCGAGCAATTGGCAGGCGTCGGCCTAACGCCGGCTTTGATCCTTGAGCCTGAAGGACGCAATACCGGCGCGGCCGCCATCATCGCCGCCCTGGCCGTTCAACGGGCGGGCGCAGATCTCGTTCTGCTCCTGAGCGCAGACGCGCGTATCTCGGATCCAGCCGCGCTCAGAGAGGCGATCTCCCTCGGCGCGCCGGCGGCCGAGGCGGGATCGCTGGTGATCTTCGGTATCAAGCCAACATCACCAGAGACGGGCTATGGCTATATCCGCGCCCAGCCGGGCGGCCATGCCGTGCGCAAGGTCGCCGCCTTTGTCGAAAAACCTGACTTGGAGACCGCCCAGGCTTATGTCGCCGACCCGACCTATAGCTGGAACGCCGGCATCTTCCTCTTCAAGCCGTCTGCATTCTTGGAAGAAGCCCGCCGTCTCGCCCCAGAGCTCGCCGCCGCGACGCAAGCCGCCTTCACCGCTGCGCGCCATGAAGGCGACGTTCTCACCCTGGGTGAGGCCTTCAAACTGGCGCCTTCTATTGCGATCGATGTCGCCCTCTTCGAAAAGACCGAAAAGGCGGCTGTGGTCAGCGCTGATATCGGTTGGAACGACGTGGGGGTCTTCGACGGCCTTTGGGCCCGGGCCGACAAGAACGCTTCGGGCGATGTCCTGCAAGGGCCGGTGGTCACGGTCGATACGTCCGACTGCCTGGTGATTTCAGATGGCCCGGTGGTGGTGCTCTCAAACGTAGAGAACCTGGCGGTGATTGTTGAAAACGGCGTCGTCCTTGTAACGCGGCGCGACGCGCCAGGCGCGGTCCGAGCCGCAGTTGAAGCCGTGCGCCAGTCAGGCCGCCAGGACCTGCTTTAGCTGCTGCATTGCAGCAATGCCGAGGCGCCGTTAGGTTGCGCGCCTTTTCCACCCCTGCGGCGTTCACATGACCCTTGGTTTCGACGACATCTTGGCCGCCCAAAAGCGGCTGAAAGGTCATATCGAGCGCACCCCCTGCCGTCGGTCTCGCACGCTGTCGGAGATCACCGGTGTGGAAGTCTGGGTGAAATTTGAGAACCTTCAATTCACCGCGGCCTACAAGGAGCGCGGCGCGCTCAATAAGCTCTTGCAGCTCACCGACGCCGAGAAGAAGCGGGGCGTCATCGCAGCGTCGGCCGGCAATCACAGTCAAGGTCTAGCCTACCACGCCGCGCGACTTGGGATCCCTGTGACGATCGTCATGCCCAAGGCCACGCCGTTTGTGAAAGTGCAGCAGACCCGCGCTCATGGGGCGCAGGTTGTGATCGACGGCGAAGGCTACGACGAGGCGTCTGCGACAGCCATGAAGCTGTGCGATGATCGCGACCTGGTGTTTGTCCACCCCTTCAACGACCTCGACGTCATGGCCGGCCAAGGGACGGTGGCGCTTGAGATGTTGGAGGACGCGCCGGATATCGAAGTCATGCCGATACCGATCGGCGGCGGCGGTCTGATCGCTGGGATGGCGACGGCGGCCAAATATGTGAAGCCAGAGATCAAGATCACCGGCGTCGAGCCGGCTATGTATCCTTCGTTCACTGCGCGCATGCGCGGCGTCAACGCTGGCGTCAGTTCGGGCGGTGCGACCATCGCAGAAGGGATCGCAGTCAAACAGGTCGGCGACCTCAGCTATTCTGTCGTCCGTCCGTTGGTCGACGATGTCTTGCTGATCGAAGAGCCGTTTTTCGAACGCGCCGTTGCGCTCTACTGCAACGTCGAAAAGACGGTTGTCGAGGGCGCAGGCGCCGCGTCCTTGGCCGCGCTTCTCGCCTTCCCGGAGAAATTTCGCGGCAAGGTCTGCGGCCTGGTCATCACCGGCGGCAACATCGACACGCGCCTGCTCGCCTCGGTTCTCACCCGTGAGCTCGTGCGCGAACAGCGGATCGTAAGTCTGCGGATCATCGGCGACGACCGTCCGGGCCTGCTGGGCGCCGTCTCGGCGCTGATCGGGCGACTGGGAGCCAACATCATTGAGGTCGCCCACAACCGCCTGGCCCTCGACGTCCCGGCCAAGGGCGCTGAGTTCGACCTTTTGATTGAGACCCGCGACGCCCAGCACACACAGGAAATCATCGATGCCCTGCGTGAAGCCGGCTATCCGCCCAGAGCTGTATAAGAGGATCCCGTTTGATGTTTCGCACCTTGATGATCGCGCTTGCAACTCTGTCGCTCAGCGCCTGCCACCCCAAGGCTCAGGTCGCCGATGGTCAGGCAGATCCCGCCCTGGCGAAGACCCAAAGCGAAGCCAAGGCTTTCCTAGCCAAGAACGCCAAGCAGCCCGGGGTCGTCGTTCTGCCTGACGGGCTGCAATACAAGATCATCCATTCCGGTCCTGCGAGCGGAATGAAGCCGCACGCGGCCGATGAGGTGAAGGTCAATTACGAAGGCAAGTTGATCAACAACAAGGTCTTCGACAGCTCTTATGAACGCGGCCAGCCTGCGGCCTTGCCGCTCAATCACCTGATCAAGGCCTGGCAGGAGGCCCTGCTGATGATGCGACCGGGCGATGTCTGGATCCTCTATGTGCCCCCCGAGCTCGGCTATGGCGATGAGGGCGCGGGCAATGGCGATATTCCCGGAGGCTCCGCCTTGATCTTCAAGATCGAGCTCATCGATTTCCTGCCAGGGCCGGGCAGCATCGAGCGCGGCTAAAGGGCGCGTCGCATGCCCGCGTGGCTTTTCTCAAAGCCGAGCCGCTCATAGAACCTTTGGGCCTTGGTTCGGCTCAGATGCGTGAAGAGTTCGATGTGGCGGCAACCTCTACGTCGCGCCTCGTCCATCGCCCACTGCATCATCGCCTGACCAACGCCCTGGCCGCGAACGCTGGACGCCACGCGCACGGCTTTGACCAGGGCAAACTTGGCGCCTTGGTTTGACAAGCCGCGCATGAAGCTCATCTGGAATGTGCCGATGACCATCCCAGATCCATCTTCAGCGACCGCGAGCAGCGTCTGGGGATTGATCAGGATCTCTTCGAAAGCATCGAAATAGGCGCCGGGCGGCGGGTCGGCGATCACCTCTCGTCCCGCACCCAAGCCATCATCGGCCAACAGTCTAACGATGGTCGCGACATCCTCGCGCAGCGCTGGACGCAGCCTAACAGGTGACGCTGGGTGCATAGGCCGAAAAAGGCTTCGCTCTAGCGCTGCGCGGGCCGACTTGCGCCGACAATCATGTAGGCCAAGACGACGCCGATGAAGCCGCCGGCCAAGAGGCCTTCGAGCCAGAAGAAAGGTGGGGGCCTGTGGAAGAACATCGATGAGGCGTTGGCCAAAGCCGCGCCGGGCAGAGCGCCGGCGGCGAAAAGATAGGCTGCAAGTCGCGACGTCGATATTGGTTTGGACGCCATGACCTCGGCGTTCGCAACATCCAGCTTGATCGTGCTGCGGCTCAGGAAAAAGCAGAGCATGGCCAGCGGGATGATGGCCGTCGACAGATAGACGGTGATCTTGACGCCATGGGCCGAGGCCGCTGCGCAGCTTGCCTTGGCGGCGCCGACCGCGGCCTTACAGGCCTGAACATCCAGCCCTGTCCCCGCCAGAAAATGATTGGTTACGATATCAGTCGTCATGCCGAACGCTGTGGGACCGCCGCCCAGCCCAATCATGTTGATGACGAAAAGCAGGACCGCTGCGCTCAAGGCCCGCATCGCAGGCGGCACCAGGCCCTGAACGCCGCCATAGACTGGACCCCACCATGCGCCGACCGCGATGTTGGGAATCAGCAGGAGGGTCAGTGCGACCAGCATGTTGTCTGTCGAGGCGGCGTACCAAAGGACCGGAAGGCTCACGAATGGCACGAGGAAGGGGAAGAGCGCGTAGTTGCGGACATCCTTGGCGCCCCAGCGGTCGGCCAGGAACCCGCCCAGCCAAGATCCGAAAGCCCCGCCGATCCCCGCCCCAAGGCCCAACGCCAGGCTGATGAAACCCAGTGGCGGCTTGCCAGGCCCAGGCGCCATCCCGAACTGCCCCGCCAGCACCGTCAGTTCGTGGGGGTGATTGCGAAGGAAGAAGGGCGTGAAGAATTGGCCATGGGCGTAGCTGACGAATGACATCAGCGCCCCGCCAAGGGCGAACAGCCAAAATGTCGGCCGCTTCTCAAGCGTCGAAAACACCATCAGCAGCGAAATATGGCTGGATGCGTTGGCTGCGGCCTGGGCGTCACGGCTCAGCTGGTCACGCGGCTCGCGCAGCGTGAAGATCGCCAGGACAGCGAAAATAAGCCCCGGGACCCCGGCGACCAGGAAGGCGCTTCGCCAGCCGTAATGCTCCGCCACGATCCCGCCGATGGCCATCCCAAGAAGCGTTCCGATGGATATGCCCGTGGAGTAGATGGCCAGCGCTGTGGCGCGCTTGTTGGCTGGGAAATAATCGGCGAGCAAAGAGTGGGCGGTTGGCGAACAACCGGCCTCGCCGATACCTACGCCGGCGCGTGCGAACGCCAGGAGGGCGTAGTTCTTCGCCACACCGGAGATCACCGTAAAGCCGCTCCAGAGCGCCAGCGAGATCGTCATCACCCAGGGGCGGCTGTTCTTATCGGCCACCCGTGCGATGGGAATGCCCAGGATCGTGTAGACGGCGGCGAAATAAATGCCGCCCAAAGCGCCCATCTGACTGTCAGTCAGGTGGAGATCATTCTTTATGCTCTCACCGATCGTGGTGATGATCTGCCGATCAAGGAAGTTCACCGTATAGATGGCGACCAGCAGCGTCAGAGCATAGCGACCATAATTCGCGCTCACTGGCGCAAAGCGCGGCTCTGAGGTTACGGGCCGGCCGGTGTCTAAGGCGAGGTCCGCCATCTCTGCTCCTCCCGGTAGATCATTATTGTTGGCTGCATCTAGCCATGCCCCGTCGGTGGGCGCCAGTCACTTGCCAAACGTGGATCGGGGCCTCCAATCAGGGGCCGGACGCTTTCGATTGAGGCGCTTGCGGTGCGGGTCTATGGCATGCCCCCATGAATGAACTTGGCCCTGCTCGCGAGATCCTGGAGACCTTGGTGGGGTTCGACACCACCTCTCGAAACTCCAATCTGGCGCTGATCGAATGGGTTGAGGCCTACCTTGATCGGCATGGCGTTCCCCATCGCCGATCAGCCAACCTTGACGGGACCAAGTCGAACCTGCTGGCCACGATCGGACCATCCATCGAGGGCGGCGCGGTGCTCTCAGGCCATACCGACGTCGTTCCGGTGGATGGCCAGCCCTGGAGTTCTGACCCCTTCAGCCTTGTCGAGCGTGATGGCCGGCTCTATGGCCGAGGCGCCTGCGACATGAAGGGCTTTTTGGCCCTGGCCCTCGCCGCCGTTCCCGACCTGGTTGCAGCCGGCCCGCGCCGACCCGTGCACCTGGCGTTCTCCTATGATGAGGAAATTGGCTGCCTGGGCGCGCCAGCGATGATCGACGTGATCAACCGCGATTTTCCCAAGCCGGCGTTCGTCATCGTGGGCGAGCCCACCGACATGGTCGCCGTAAACGCTCACAAGGGCATTGCGACATTTCATGTCACCGTCACGGGTCGAGAAGCGCACTCAAGCCAGACCCAACAGGGGGTTTCTGCGGTGATGGAAGCGGTAGGGCTGATGGCTTCCCTAAAATCGCTCGCCGAGCAGTTGGAACGCGACGCCGATCCAAGCTCGCCCTTCACGCCCATGGGCGCGACCTTGACGATCGGTGTCGTCCATGGCGGTACGGCCGGCAATATTCTGGCTCGCGAATGTGAGTTCATTTTCGACCTTCGCGCCCCGCCGCCGCTTGATCCCAATGACCTGCTGAAGGACTTCTTCGAGGAGGTGAAGGTTCTCGATGCGGCGCTAAAAGCACGCGCGCCTGAGGCCGGCGTCGTTATCGAGATGCGGGCGAATGTTCCCGGCTTCGCGCCGGAGCCGGGCGGGGCGGCCGAAGCCTTCGTGCGTCGGCTGGCTGGCGACAATGGCCCGGCCCGCGCCGTCTCCTTCGCCACAGAGGCCGGTCAGTTCCAGCGCACGGGCCTGTCCACTATTCTCTGTGGACCAGGTTCAATCGCCCAGGCCCATCAGCCCGACGAGTTCGTCGAGATTTCCCAGATGGAAAGGGGATTGGTCTTCATGCGCCGTCTGGTGGATTGGGCCGCATCGGCTGGATGAAGGCGCGTCGCAGAAAGAGGTCGAGCGGGTTCCAGGTCATGGTCCGTGCGATCTCCCATGAATTGGCCTTGCGCGTCGCTTGAACCTCGCGACGCGCTTCAAGCGCCACGCCGATATTGCTGATCCCGGCTGCAAGACCGCGCATCGGAGTTGCGATCTCACCGCGCGTGGCGTGGCGTGCAAAAAGCACCAACGTCGCCAGCAGATGTAGCGGCAAGGTCAGCCAAAAGAGCAAGGGCGGCGTATCCTTCACGAAGACCCAGAAGCGGTTTCGGGTGCCATGAAACACCGCAAAATCGCTCCGCCGTCCTCCCGTTGACGCCGAGCCTACGTGGCGCACGACCGCATCGGGGACAAGCAGGGTGGGTTCCCCGATCAACCGCAACCGATAGCCAAGGTCGACATCCTCGCAGTAACAGAACAATCGCTCATCGAACCCGCCAATGGCCAAGAACAGGTCGCGTGCGATCATCATCGCGCCGCCGCAGGCCGAGAAAACCCAACCGGGTTCGAGCTCACCGGGGTTTGGGTGCGTGTAGCCTCCGCGGAAAGGGAAGCCCGCCAGGGCCATGACATCGCCAAGTCCATCCAACTTGGTGGGATCCTCAGCCATCAGCTGGCGAGACGTAAAGCAGCCGACCTGCGGATTGGCGCTTGCCGCAGCGACCAGGCGCTCAAGCCAACTGACGTCAGCGAAAGCGTCAGGGTTGAGAAGCGCCAGCCATTTTCCCCGCGCCAGGCGCGCGCCCTGGTTCACGGCGCCCGCAAATCCAAGGTTTTCAGAATTTTCCACCAGGCGGATCACTGGGTCGGCGCTTGCGGCGATCTGCGCGGTCTTGTCGCTTGAGGCGTTGTCGATCAGCAGAACTTCGAAGTCCTGGAAGGTTTGCGCTTGGATCGAGGCCAGGCATTCGGCCAAGGTGGGGCCGCTCTCATAGGTGACGATAACAACGCTGAGCATGGGCGTTGGGGGCTTGCAAATCGCAGCGGCGCGCGCCATCCGAAAGGCTCCCTCCCATACATCTGAGCTGACATGACGACGATCACGCCCCTGGCCCTCGCCGACGTCCTGCTTATCACGCCCAAGCGCCATGGCGATGGGCGTGGATGGTTCTCCGAGACCTGGAGCCACAAGTCGCTCATGGCCGCCGGCGTAGACACCGAGTTTGTGCAGGACAATCAGGCGTTCAACGCCAAAAAGGGCACGGTCAGAGGTTTGCACTTTCAGAAGGCGCCGCACGCTCAGGGCAAGCTGGTGCGCGTTTTGAGGGGTGCGATCTTTGATGTTGCGGTCGACGTCAGGCAGGCTTCGAAGACGTTTGGTCAATGGGTCGGCGCGACGCTCACCGCTGAGAGCGGCGACCAGCTCTGGGTTCCACGCGGCTTCGCGCACGGCTATATGACGATCACCGATGACGCCGAACTTTTTTATAAGGTTGACGGCGACTACGCCCCCCAGCTTGAGGGCGGTCTGATCTGGAACGATCCTGACATCGCTATTGCCTGGCCCCTGGATGTTGAGCCCGTGCTTTCAGAGAAGGACAAGCTCCTTCCCCGTCTTAAGGACATGCCAAGGGCCGAGTTCTAGCTGGCCCACTCCGCCAGCACCAAAGGTTCATGCTCATTGGCCAGATGGCGGCGCTTGAGCTCGGCGAAGGCGGCGTCATCCAAAAGCTGAGAAAGGGCCCAGACCGCTGCGCTGCGAACTACGGCCGAGGCGTCATCCAGCAGGGCCAGGGCCTCCTTGGCGAGCGCCGGGTCGCGGGAGTTTCCGATTGCGTAGAGAACGTTGCGCACGAAGCGATCGCGGCCGATGCGCTTGACGGGACTCTTGGTAAAAAGCTGGCGAAACGCCGCATCATCGAGACGCGCCAGTTGACCAAGCGACGGGGCGTGAAGGGCCGTGCGCGCGCGAAGTTTCTGTTCGTTGGCGACGACTGCGAACTTGTTCCAGGGACAGACCGCCAGGCAATCGTCGCAACCATAGATGCGATTGCCCAGCGCCTTGCGAAATTCCCGCGGGATCGGCCCTTTGAGTTCGATCGTCAGATAGGAAATGCACCGACGCGCGTCGAGCTGGAAGGGGGCTGGGAAGGCCTGGGTCGGGCAGATATCGAGGCAGGCGTGGCAGACGCCGCAGGTTGTCGCGCTGGGGGCGTCGGCTTCGAGCTCGAGGGTCGTCAGGATCGAGCCGAGGAAGAGCCAGGAGCCGAATTCCCGCGAAACAAGATTTGTGTGCTTGCCCTGCCAACCCAGTCCCGCCTGTTCAGCCAGCGGCTTTTCAAGAAGCGGGGCGGTGTCGACGAAGACCTTGACCTCAGCTCCAAACCGCGCGCCGAGCCATCGCGCCAACGCCTTCAGGCGCGTCTTGACGACATCATGATAGTCATCGCCCTGCGCATAGACGCTGATCGCCCCGCATGCGGGGCGCGCAAGGACAGCTAAGGGATCGTGGTCGGGGCCATAGTTCATGCCCAGCATGATCGCCGAGCGGGCGTCGGGCCACATGGCTTTGGGATTGGATCTGCGCTCCTGGGTCTCGGCGATCCAGGCCATCTCGCCGTGGCGCCCGGCGTCGATGAACTCGGCCAGACGTTGCGATGCTATCCACTCCGCCTCGATGGCCGTGAAGCGGCAAAGATCGAAGCCGAGCGTCTGAGCCTCGGCGCGGATCAGGTCTTCAGTTCGCTCAGAAGTCGAGGTCGTCATAGTGTTTGGCGGGGGCCAGGCCTGGCCAGCGGTCCGCCAAGAGCGGCCGGAAGCACGGCCGGGATTTGAGCTTCATGTACCACGTCTTGACCGCTGGGAAGTCCGTCCAGGGCATATCTCCACAATAGTCGATCACTGATAGATGGGCTGCGGCCGCAAAATCGGCCAGCGACATTCGTCGTCCAGCCAGCCACTCGCGCTCCTGGAGAAGCTTGTCGACATACCGCAGGTGGGTCCTGAGGCCATCGCGACCTTGGCGCAGGTTATTGAGGTCAGGGGCGCCAAGCCCCAGGAGCCTTTTTTCCATTTTCTCGTGAAGAATGTACCCGCCGGCTTCGAATTCGAATTTTCGATCGAACCAGGCCAGCAAACGCCTGGCCTCCGCGCGTTCGGCTGGCGCGCGCCCGAGCAGGGCCGGCTCAGGACTTGTCTCCTCCAGGTGATCGAGGATCGCGCGAACCTCACACACCACAAGGCGTTCGTCGCCATGGGCTTCGACAAGCACAGGAACAAGTCCTGACGGATTGAGCGCCGTCAGATCCTTCGGGCGCTCCCAGTATCGGACCTCGACCTCGGTGAAGGCGAGCCGTTTTTCGCCCAGGGCCAAGCGCACCTGGCGCGAGGCGGGGTCGAGCGGGAAGTGATGCAGCGTCCGTTCGGGGCTCATGTCCAGCTAACGCGAGGCGGTTCGATTCGTTGGCCGTCCCAATGGAGGCCGCACCTGTTAAGGCGGCGTTTACTACGCCTTGGCGACGGTTGATTTGGCGGATTTCATCCGGTCGGAACGACTTTCCGCGAAGGCCCCGCCATGGGGTTCGGCGCGACCACGTGGGTCGGCGTGAATTATGATGTCAGCGGAGGGGAAGGCCCCCAGTACGCGATTTTCAGCCGCCACAATGACATTATGCGCGGCTTCAAGCGTCAGATTGGGGTCGAGATCCACATGCATCTGAATGTGGAAGTAGGGGCCCGAAGCGCGCGTGCGCAGCTGGTGGACGTCGCTCAGTTGGGGATCTGCGGTCATGAGCTCGACGATCTGAGAGCGAACCTCGTCTGGCAGTTCTTGATCCATCAGCTCTCCGGACGCTTCGCCGAAAACCTTGACGGCGCCCCAAAGGAGCAGAGCAGCGATCACAATCGCCGCCAGCGCGTCCAGTTGAACAAGGCCGAACCATGCGGATGCGGCGATCCCGACCAAGGCGATGGCGTTCGACGCCAGGTCGGCTGCGTAATGCGCCCGATCGCCCGAGACGGCCACCGACCGGGTCTGCTTCAACACCCGACCCTGGGCGAAGATAAGGATTGCAGTCAGCAGGATCGAGGCGCCCATCACCGCGACGGCGCCGGCGCCATCTTGGACGGGCTTGGGAGACATCAGATCGCCAAGCGCCTCGCGTGCGATCAACGCGGCTGACGCAAACACCAGGCCCGCCTGTACGAGGCTGGCGAAACCCTCGGCTTTGCCGTGCCCGAACCGATGCTCAGCGTCTGGAGGCTCGGCGGCGTACCGAACGGCGAAGAACGTGGTGAGCGCGGCCAGGAGATCGAGGCCGGAATCGGCCATCGAGGCCAACATCGCCACTGAGCCCGACGCACGCCAGGCCACAATCTTAACGCCCACCAGCACCGTCGCGGTGGCTACGGAATAGACTGTGACGCGGCGTGTCAGGGCTGCGGTTTCGATCGGGCTTAGGCCATGGGCGGTGTTCATTGCGCTGGCGAGTCTACCGGCCGATGCGCAGCAAGCTAGCGCGAACGACTCTCAGATCAGGCCGCGCGGCGTGGTTGAGGCCCCACATAGCGCGATTGCGGTCGGATCAGCCGCCCGCCGGCCAGTTGTTCGCGGGCGTGCGCAATCCATCCCGACACCCGCCCGGCGGCGAAGACGCAGGTAAAGGCGCTGGGAGGAAAGGCCAGGGCCTCCAGTAGAAGGGCGGTGTAGAACTCCACATTGGTTTGCAGAGATCGCTCAGGCTTTCTCTCCCGCAGTATCGCCAGTGCGGCGACCTCAACGGCTTCTGCGAAGGCCAGGCGCCCGGGCATTATGTTCGCGCCTTCGGTGAGTTTGCGCACGGCGGCTTTCAAGGCGTCGGCGCGCGGATCGCGCACGCGATAGACCCGGTGACCAAAGCCCATCAGGCGATCTCCGCGATCAAGCGCCTCTTCGATCCATGCGCGCGCGTTCTCAGGCCGGCCAATTCCATCGAGCATGTCGATGATCGGGCCAGGCGCTCCGCCATGCAGCGGACCCTTCAGGGCGCTGACGCCGCCAAGCACGGCTGACGTCAGTCCGGCGCGTGTCGAGGCGATGACGCGTGCAGCAAACGTCGAGGCGTTCAGGCCGTGGTCGCTGACGGTGACCAGGTAGGTGTCGAGCGCATCGACTTCGGCGCGGCTGGCGGGCTTGCCGCGCAACATCCGCAGGATGTCCGCCGCATGGCTCAGCGTTGGATCTGGCGCGACCGGAGCCTCCCCCTTCTGGGCGCGGACCATGGCCGCGGTGAATACCGCAGGCGCTGCAACAAGCCGCAGAGCGACCTCGAGGCTGTCGCCGTCGGCAAGTCTGGCGCAAAGCGCGCGCATGCCTTCAATCGGAGTTCGATCCAAGAGCCCTGTGTCGAGCGCAGAAACCTCGGCGAAGGCTTCAAGGCGCGCAGCCCCAAGGGCCGGCGCGAGCGCCTTGGGCGGATCCTCAAAAAATCCGTCCCAAAGAAGCTCCGTCACCTCTTCATAGGTCGAGCGCCCCGCAAGCTCGTCCAGCGAGCGGCCGCGAATGATCAGGCGTCCGGCCTGGCCGTCGACGTCCGACAGCACCGTGTCGGCTGCAACGATGTCTTCCAATCCATCCGACATGACGGCTTCCTCCATCTCACGCTATGGCCGTCAGAAATGTCGTCAGCCTTGCCTAGTCAATCTTGATCAATATAATCAATATATGATCGCATCTGCTGATTGGATCGCAGCTGAAGAGGCCCGTGCGCGTCTGGGCGTGCGTCCCCAGACGCTCTACGCCTATGCAAGCCGTGGGCGTGTTCAGGTGCGCGCAGATCCTGCTGATCCGCGCCGCAGCCTCTATCGCGCCGCCGATATCGCAGCCTTGACGGTTCGCAAGGCGCGCAGTCGCAAGGTCTCAGAGGTTGCGGCTGGCGCAATGGCTTGGGGCGAGCCGGTGTTGGCCTCGGAGATCACCACGGTCGCGGGCGGTCGCCTCTTTTATCGCGGACGCGACGCGATCCAGCTGGCGGAGACCGAGACCTTGGAAGCTGTCGCGAGGCTCTTGCGCGGCGGCCATGGCGCGGCGCTGAAGCGCACCGACCGACCCGCACCGCCAAATCACCCCGACATGCGCACCCGATCCTACCTGGCCCTGGCCGCGCGCGCCGGGTCCGACCCCCCGGCGCGCGGGCGCAATCCCTTATCTCTGGCGGTCGAAGCGGCGACCTTGCTCGATGTTCTCACCGACGCCGTCGCCAATATCGTGGGCGGCGGGGCGATCCACAACCGCCTGGCTCTGGCCTGGGGACTGGGGCCTGGCGGCCCCGGAGCAGACCTGATCAGGCGTATTCTGGTGCTCGTCGCCGATCATGAACTGAACGCCTCCGCCTTTGCAGCGCGGGTCGCGGCCTCGACCGGCGCGTCGCTGTCAGCCGCAGCTTTGGCGGGCCTTGCAACGCTTTCAGGGCCAAGGCACGGCGGTGCAACCGCCGCGGTCCGAACCTTCGCCGCCGAAGCCGCCCAACTGGGTCCGCGCCGGGCGATCGACAATCGCCTCTTGGAGGATCGTGCGCTGCCAGGATTTGGTCACATGCTTTACCCCGACAATGATCCGCGCGCCGCCGCACTTCTTGAGCGATTTGACCCCCCGCGCGAGCTGCAGGCGTTGCGTGAAGCCGTCCAGGCTGTGACCGGCCTGGCGCCCAATGTTGATTTTACGCTCGTGGCGGGATGCGAAGCGCTCAAGCTTGCGCCGGATGCGCCGTTCGCACTTTTTTCGGTGGCGCGCTGCGCCGGCTGGATCGCGCATGCGATTGAGCAGGGCCAGGCTGACACCTTGATCAGGCCGCGCGCACGCTATGTCGGCCCAGAGCCGCAGTTCAGCTAGCAAAAAGGTTCAGCTAGCAAAAAACTCCCGGCGCGCGCCCAAGAGCGCCCTGATCAGGTCGCGTTCTCCGAGGTCGAGCAAGGGGTTCCAAATGTCGAAGATCAGGATGACGCGCAGCTGATCGGCGTCGTTCCACGCCTCATGTTCGATGGTGTCGTCGAACACCCAAGCCTCGCCCATCTTCCATTCGCGCGTTTCGTTGCCGACCCGAAAGCGCGCCGGCCCAGGCAAGATCAGAGGTAGGTGGCAAAGCAGGCGAACGTTGGTCGAGCCTGTGTGCGGCGGGATTTGAGTGTGCGCATCCAGCGCTGAAAACATCGCCGTAGGCGCATAGCCCGGCAGATCCGACATCGGAAGGCGATCCAGAAGCGCTGTGGTCCTGGGGCAAAGCTTGCAAGCCTCGTCCTGCCGCGCGCCGTCCTTCCATAGAAAGAGCGAACTCCATTTTTGCGAGTGATTGAGCTCGCCCCATTGGTTGACCGGCGCGCCTTTGGGATAGGCGATGTAGGGCGCAAACCTATCCTTGGCTGCGTTGAGCGCGCCATCGAGTTCTTCCCTGATCATCGGCGTCGCCGCTTCAAGTTCCTCGAACCAGGGAAAATATGAGCGATCATAGAACGGGATCGCCGGCAGCCTGGGATAGTGAAGCAGGAGGGGCTCTTGATTATAGACCTTGGTTCGCCCGGCCAGTATGCCGACGCTCTCGTCGAAACGCCGCCGCGCGGCGTCTGAAAGCTCAGCATCTATGGCCCGGGTGCGGGCCAGGAGGTGGGCCTCCAATTGCGCCATGTTCTGCGCCACGAGCTGGCGGGCGCGCTCGGTCGGCGCACGCAGGGCTTGGGGAAGTTCGCTGTCGGCTGGGGCGAGCGCCAGGGCGTTGCGGTAAGCGACCGCAGCGGCGCGCTCGCCGTCCATCTTCTCGATGAGCGCGCCGCGCGAGAGCCGTGCGACGTAGTCGTATGGATCAATCTCGAGCGCCTCGTCGATGGCGTCCAAGGAGCCGGCCAGGTCACCCATGGCGCGACACACCATCGCGCGCTGCATCTTCAGCGCCTTATCCTTCGGCCACGCGCGCTCGGCATCCAACAACAGGGCAAGCGCACCCTTGCGATCACCCCTTTGAAGCGAAGCCTGGACGCTCAAACTGACGTCCGTTTGGCGGTCATCCGCCGACGACATGGAAATTCCTTCGAAGCATCCAGCCAAGATCTGTTCGCAGATAGGGATATACGCGCTCATCCGTGCGGGCGAGGGGAAAGGCCAGTAAACCCCTTCTTCACCATCGTTCCCCATTCCTAAACGCCGCCAATGGGGCCGTTGTTCGAGGGACGTCATGTTGGACTGGATCTACGCCGTCATCCTGGGCGTCATCGAAGGGCTGACCGAATTCATCCCGGTCTCCTCGACGGGCATGCTGCTGCTGGCAAAGCTGGTGATGGGCCTGCCTGACGGCTTTTGGGACACCTTCACGGTATTGATCCAGCTGGGCGCCATTTTCGCCGTGGTGGCGCTTTACTTCGGCCGGCTGTGGAGCGTGGTCATTCGCCTGCCCTATGACGCCAGGGCGCAGAAGTTTGCTCTCAGCATCATTGTCGCTTTCATACCCGCCGCAATCGCGGGCCTGCTTTTGCACGACGTCATCAAACAGGTTCTGTTCGAGAGCCCTCGCGTCATCTGCATCGCCCTCATCCTCGGAGGCGTCGTGCTGCTTCTGATCGACCGCTACGCCCCCTATCCGACACGCCACGATCCCTTGGCTTTGCCGATCGGCACCTCCTTGGTGATCGGCCTCTTTCAATGCCTGGCTCTGGTGCCAGGCGTCTCGCGCTCCGGGGCGACGATCGTCGGCTCAATGTTGATGGGCGTTGAAAAGCGGGCGGCGGCGGAGTTCTCCTTCTTCCTGGCGATCCCGGTCATGGCCGGAGCCTTTACGGTCGATGCTTGGAAGAACCGACATGAACTGAATACCGGTCACACAGGCCTGGTGGCCGTGGGCTTTGTGGTCTCGTTCGTTGTCGCCTACGCCGTCATTCGCGCCATGCTGACGATCGTCAGCCGGCGTGGATATGCGCCGTTCGGGTGGCTGCGGATCCTAATCGGAGGCATCGGCCTTACGCTTCTGAGCTTGCGGTGAAGGAAGCCCGCGTTCGCCTCGACATTCTCAGAACCGCTAGCTGGCCAAAACTGCCGCACGATCGCTAGATCGCCGCGAATTCGCGATCTTCCTGATCGGCGTACTGGCCGCCTTTGCGATAGCGGTAGAGATAGCTCGGCAGGACGGCTTCGAGGGTTGTGGGCGTGACGCCGAGCTCGCCCAATCCGGGATAGTCGCCGCTTACAATGTTGTCTGTCTTGAGCAAGATCACCTGATCAGCCGTGATCGGCGTCGGCAGCGATGCTCCGACAGAGCCGGCCAGACGATTGGCTGCGTCGCCCGCTGACCCCAATAGCCCGGCGACCGGCCAAGGGATCGGCGCCAAGAACCTGCGCTTGCCGATCTGGGCCAGCATCAGCTCCATCAGCTGGCGAAACGTGAGCGTCGCCGGACCACCAAGCTCATAGGTCTGTCCCGCCGCCTCTTCCATGACGACGCACCGCGACAGCGCCTTGCCGACATCGCCGACAAAGACCGGCTGAAAGCGGGTCTTTCCGCCGCCGATCAATGGCAGGGCGGGGCTTGTCTGGGCCATGGCGGCGAAGCGGTTGAAGAACCTGTCTTCGGGCCCAAAGACGATCGAAGGGCGAACGATCACGGCGTCGGAATAGATGTCTCGGGCGGCCGCTTCGCCTTCAGCTCTGGTTCGCGCATATTTCGAAGGTGAATTGGCGTTCGCCCCCAAGGCCGACGCCTGAACAACCCGCAAGACGCCCTCGGCGCGGGCGGCCTTGGCGACGTTGTGGGCGCCCATCACGTGGACCGACTGGAAGCCTTGCCGGCCGGTTTCCTGCATGACGCCGACCAGATTTATACTTGCGCTCGCACCGGACAGCGCACGACGCAAGGAAGGCTCGTTGCGGATGTTGGCCTGGACAATGTCGATCTGGCCGACATCGCCATGAAGGCGCATGGCGTAGGCCTTTGCCGGGTTGCGCACAGCCACCCGGATGCGCCAACCCGCCTTGGCGAGCTGGCGCACAGTTTGCGCGCCAATGAAGCCGGATCCGCCAAAGACAGTGACGAGGTTCTGCATGGCTATGCGGATAGACGATGCCGTCGGCCGCTGCAATCCGTCGCCGCGTTGGCGTCCGCCGGTCGGCCATGCAGGCTGTCAGATCGGCTACCTTCAGCTTGCTAGGGCCGCGCGTCGGCGTCGCAAGCCTATTCTTGCCATTGAAGTCGGGGGGGGCAGCTGCGGCGCGGAATTTGGGCCGCTCCGCATCGACGACATTGGTCCTGTTAGTTCGACCACGGCAGCGCGAATTCGACCCATTTCGGACGATTGAGTCGGCTTTCGGCGAGCTATCCCAGCTGTTAGCATTCGGCAGTGCAGCCAGAGGGGACAATGACCAAGTGGATCGGGACCATCGCCTCTCTGGCGATTTGGCTCGTACCGGCCCATGTCTCGGCGCAATCCGGCCCCAGGGACGCCAAATGGCATTGGGTTTGGGTCAGGCCCAATCTCCAGAAAGGCGGCTGGACGATGGATGAGGGTGAAGCTTCGGTCATGTTGAAAGCCAATAGCTTCCACGCAGCTCTTCAGCGCTCCTCCTCTGACGAAAAGCCGGAATGGGTGATCGATGGCTCCATCCAAGGGAAATCGGTCAGGGCCAAAGGCGTTGAGCCTGGAACAGACGCGGGAGCTTGGCTCTTCAAGGGCGCGATCGACAGAGTACGAACGAAGCTTTCTGACCCGAGCAACGCGTGGGGCCGTGATATTATCGCCCTGCACAGCTCAGACGAGTTCGTCGGCCTCTATCGGGATGTCAGGTCTTCGAAATGAGACCCGCGTCCTCTGGTGCAGATTCGTTGTTCTCGCGAAGACGCAGACCGGCGAAACGAAGGCCATAAGCTTCTTTCCGAAGGGGGCGTCCCAGACGGGTTCAGCGCGGGCCCCTGCGATCACCGTCGGGCCAGAACTGTGCTGAGAGTCTGAGTGGACAGCCTCGCGGTACAGTTCCCAGCTTGGACGCGGTCAGCAAGAAATTAAGCCGCTGCAAGCCCCGGATCGCCACTTGCGGGGGCCCAGCGTCACCTCGATTGCCGTCGACGACGACGCCGGGCGCATGATCAAGCCGCCTTGCGCTCCTCATTCATCAGGTCGAGCAGCGTCTTTAACCGCTCAATGGGGTCAGCCGTCTCCAGGAGCGCTTGGGCCTGGTCGAGACGCGTAGCAACCAGCGGCGTGATCAGGTCTGCGAAGAACCCGGGACGTCCGATCGAACGCGGGAGATGCGCCAGTCCGATCGGTGGGGCATCGGGATCGTGATTGGCGAAGCGCACGAGATGTTCGAGCACCTGCTGCGCCAGCGCCTGGCCAGTCTCGTCCGGATGTGGCTCTTGTATGATTTCGATCTCCGCCTCCAGCATCTCACCCTCGACGATCCGCTTGAGGCGCGCGCGGCCTTCGGCTTGAACGATGACCTTCATGTTCCCGTCTGGAAGTTGCATGGTTTTGAGGATGACGGCCATGACCCCGACCTCGTGCAGGTCGTCGGCCGTCGGCATATCGTCACCCACCCGTTTTTGGGTGACGAGGAGCAGCCGTCGATCACCCGTCATCGCCCGCTCGATCGCCAGCAGCGTCTTAGCTCGACCGATGAATAGCGGCAGCGTCATTTCGGGCAAGGCCACTACGTCCCGCATCGGAATGACTGGCAGGAGGATTGTCGACGTCAAAGCCGGGGACGCGGCTTCTTCGACAATGACGGAGCCCGTTGAACTCGCCGTGATGGCAGCACTCAGGGTCTGCCAATTTTTGCACCCCAGGACGTTGGCGATCAACTCTAGGCTTTCGGAGTGACTGATCTCGAAGGAACGACTGGCTAGGGCCTCACGGAGGGTCTTGGCCATGGTCTTGGCATTGCGGAAGTCGCGCATAGTTATTGCCTCTGCAGGAGCGAACGTGCTGTCGTCAGGGCTTGCGTTGCTGACCCGTTCGCTTCTCGCAAAGGGGTTCAGATTCAAATCGGTACGTTCGCCATGCCCGGAGGCGCAAGCGGCTGGCCGTACCCGCCGTCGAGAAAGCTGCGCCTGAGGAATGGGTCTGTCAATCTTGACACTTCTCTTACAACCGCGTCGCCGGCAGGCGTTGACCGTGATGAGGCGGGGCTTTAAGGAAGCCGGCTCGCGCGATCCGACGGATCGGGCCCAGGTGGCGGAATTGGTAGACGCGCTGGCTTCAGGTGCCAGTGGCTTAACGGCCGTGAAGGTTCGAGTCCTTTCCTGGGCACCACCACTGCCGGTAAGGCGTCCCTCGGACGCCGCGGTTTGGTGTTGATGAGAGCGCCTCTTACCCGGGCGCCTCGCGGCTCTATAGTGGGAGCCCGGTTAGATTGACGGAGCAGCGTGAAAAAGGTGACCACCTTCCTGCATTTGGGCGACCTGCCGGACGGCGTTCTGGCGGATGCGACGGCGGTTGCTGTTGATTCTGAAACCATGGGGCTTCGTCTCGGCCGTGACCCGCTTTGCGTCATCCAATTGTCGGACGGAAGGGGGGACGCCCACGTCGTCCAGCTTGACCGCTCGACCTATGACGCGCCGAACCTGAAGCGCCTGCTTACGAACCCGGCCATAATCAAGATTTTCCATTTCGGCCGCTTTGATATCGCCATGTTCTGGCTGCACCTTGGCGTGGTGACCGCACCTATCTACTGCACGAAGATCGCTTCGAAGCTTGCGCGAACCTACACTGATCGCCACGGCTTGAAGGATGTGACTAAAGAACTCCTTGGCATCGACTTGTCGAAGGCGCAGCAAAGTTCTGATTGGGGTCAGTCAAAGCTGAGCGAGGATCAAGTGGCCTATGCCGCATCCGATGTCGCCCATTTGCATGTGCTGCGCAGCAAGCTTGACGAGATGCTGATTCGCGAGGGGCGCGACGACTTGGCGCGCGCCTGTTTCGAGTTCCTCCCGCACCGCGCCATTCTCGATGTGGCAGGGTGGGAGGACGTCGACATTTTTGCACATAGCTAAGGCATGGTCGCAGCCTCAGACATCGCGTTTCCTGTGGGGCCATCATCGGCGGCCTCGCGTCGCATTTCGATCCAACGCTGGCGAAGACGGTCACGGCTCATCGCTGCGCTGCGCGTCGCCTTGCCCGGTCTGATCGGGGTGATCATTCTGGGGCTCGCCACCTCGGTGGTCTATAGCACCCTGACCACTCAGCGCTCCCCTTCGGGCAATCCTTCCGACCCGATCCGCCTAGTCAATCCTCACTTTGTGGGCCGTGACACGCGAGGTCGTCCGTTCGTGCTGACGTCTGTGACGGCGACGCGTGATCCTCAAAACTATCAGCGGGTGTTTCTCGATAAGCCTGTGCTCGTCATCGACAAGGATGGCGCCGATCCGACGCATATTACGGCCGGATCCGGCATTTTCCACGAGGATACGGGCTTGCTTGAGGTGAGCCGCGCGGTGCGTCTTTCCGGCGCGCGTGGAGCCTTTGACACTGACCGCTCCGTCTTCGACACCAAATCCGGAGAGGTTGAAGGTCCTGTTGAAATTCAGGGCGCGGGGTCGCTTGGAGAAATCCAGGCGAAATCCTATGGCGTTTATGACAAGGGCGAGCGCATGGTCTTTACCGGCAACGTCCATACGCGCCTGCAACCGAAGTGAGGCTGAGCCTTTGATGAAGAGCCTTTTCGCGATGGTCGTGCTGAGCTTTGGCCTCGCATCTGCGGCCGAGCCGGCTGCAGCCCAGACGACGAAACATCAAAAGCCGCCCGTCGACATCACCGCCGACCAGGCGGTGATGCACAATTCCGATTGCACCGCAGTGTGGACCGGGTCTGCCGAGGCGCTTCAGGATACCTCACGGCTGCGCGCTGACGTGATGGTCGTTCACATGGAGATAAAAAAGGGCAAGCCTGCCGCGCCAACACTTTCGGGCGCGAGCGCCAGCTCAGGTTCCGGCGATTGCGGGGACATGATCAGCATCGAGGCCAAGGGCTCGGTCTACTTCGTTTCGGCCGATGGCCGACGGGTGCACGGCGACAACGGCTTTTATGATTCGGCCACCACCACAGTCACCATCACCGGTGATGTGACCGCGGTGAAAGACAACGACGTGATGCGCGGGACCAAGATGGTCTACAACACCCAGACCGGCGAAGGTCACGTCGAAGGAAGCGGCAAAGGACCAAGCTCCAAGGTTCGGCCGCGCGGGGTCTTCTATCCCAAGGATTCCAACCCAGACGGTGACAACACTCAAGGTGACAAGCCGAAGAAAGCCGCCAAGTGAACGGCGCACGGTCGGGCAGGTGAGCGGGTGAAGGTAGAACGTATCGAAACGCCGCCAAGCCTTGCTGGTGAAGGCCTGGTGGTCGACAATATCGGCAAATCATTCCGGGGGCGCCCTGTGGTCAAGGGCGTGTCGCTGCACCTGTCGCGGGGCGAGGTGGTGGGACTGCTTGGTCCCAACGGCGCGGGCAAGACCACGTGTTTTTATATGATCACCGGCCTAATCCCCGCCGATTATGGCGCGATCTACCTCGACGGAGAGAACATCACCGCCCAGCCCATGTATCAGCGCGCGCGCATGGGGGTGGGATATCTACCCCAGGAGACTTCGATCTTTCGCGGCATGAGCGTTGGAGAAAACGTCATGGCTGTGGTCGAGCTACGCGAACGCGACCGAAAGAAGGCGCGTTCGATCGTCACCGAGCTTCTCGAAGAACTTCACATCGAGCACCTGCGCAATGCGCCAGCCATTTCACTTTCCGGTGGTGAACGTCGCCGTGTGGAGATCGCGCGGGCTCTGGCGTCGGACCCCTCGTTCATGCTCCTCGACGAGCCATTCGCAGGTATCGACCCGCTGGCCATCACCGATATCCGCGAGGTGATTTCATACCTCAAGACGCGCGGCATCGGCATTCTCATAACCGACCACAACGTCCGTGAGACCTTGGACATCATCGATCGCGCCTCGATCATCCATGCTGGCGAGGTGCTGTTTGAGGGAGCCCCTGACGAGATTGTCGACGATCCAGAAGTTCGTCGCGTCTACCTGGGCGACACCTTCACCTAGGGACCAACCCGCGACGGATGTTCGCCCAAAGCAGCGACAGCCGCGCGATCGATTATGTCTTTCCCAGCAGCGCTTCCATCTGATCAAGGGTTCGCCCAAGCTTGGCCACCACGGCGCGGTAAGGTGCTGGCGAGGTCATGTCGAGGCCCGCGCGTTTTAGGACTTCGACGGGGTAGTCTGAGCCTCCGGCTTTCAATACCCCAAGGTAGGCCTCCCGGTCCTGTGGTCCGCCGTTCAGTATCTTGTCGGAGAAATAGGCCGATGCGCTGACTGACGTCGCGTACTGGAAAACATAAAAATCGAAATAGAAGTGGGGTGGATAGGCCCATTCAACGCCGTAGGCTGGATCGATTATCATGCCTGGTCCATGATATTTCTTGAGTAACGCCAAATAGATGGCGGTCATCTTCTTGCCAGATAGCGCCTCACCCTTCTCAGCGGTCTCGTGAATGGCCAGTTCAAATTCTGCGAATAGCGTTTGGCGATAGAAGGTTCCGCGAAGCAGTTCACAGACCCGATCCAGGTAGAAGAGCTTCTCGTCTTTGGTCTTGGCGTTCTTAAGCATGTAATCGGCGAGAAGCTGCTCGTTACAGGTGGAAGCGATCTCTGCGGTGAATGTCGGGTAGCCAGCCGTATCGAACGGTTGGGCCTTGTTGGCCAATAGGCTGTGCATGGCGTGGCCCCACTCGTGGGCGAATGTCGACAGTGAATCGTAGTCGTCAGTGTGGTTCAGCAGCAGATAGGGATGAACATCGTAGGCGCTGCCGCTCATATAGGCGCCGGCCGCCTTGCCCTTCTGGGGATAGGCATGCATCCAGCGCGACGCCGTCGCCTTGGCCAGCATGCTCACATAATCCTGACCCAGCGGCTTGACCGCCTCCAGAACCAGGCGGCGGGTTTCGGTGATGTCGAACCTGCGGTCGAGCTTCGTGGCCGGCGGGTAGATGTCATAGTAGGCGAGGTCAGGCAGGCCCAGCATCCGCCGGCGGATCTCGAAGTACCGATGAAGCACAGGTAGTCCGGCGTTGGCCTCGGCGACCAGGGTCTTGTAAACGCTGACGGGAATGGCGTTGGGCGCCAGGGCTGCAGCAACGGCGCTTTCGTATTTGCGCGCGCGCGCTCCGAAGATATCAACTTGAACCTGAGAGGAGAGCGCAGCGCCCAGGCTGCTCTCATAGGTGCTGACCGTCCCAAAAAACGTGTCGAATGCGCGTTTGCGCTCGGCGCGGTCAGGCGACGAGCGCGCCGTGGAGTAGCCTTGGCTGTCGAGGCGCACTTTTCCGCTGGCGAGCGTGATCTCGGGCCAGGGGATGTCGGATAGGAACAACTGGCTGCGAATGTCGTTGGGCCCAGACTGCACCTGGGCGTTCGCCGCGAGTAGAGCCTCGCCAGCCGGATCGAGGGTATGGGGAGCTTGGCGAAGCGTATCGAGCAGACCAAAGCGAAAGCGCGCAAGGCCCGGATCGGCGGCCAAGAGGCTGTTGATGCGAGCTGATCCGATTGTAAGGATCTCGGGGCTCACCCAAGCTGTGGCCTCGGCAAGCTTGCCGTTGAGCGCTGTCGAAAGTTGCCTGCGTTCCTGATTGGCGGCGACCTGAAGGTTCTCATCGGCCTTGAGGCCAGCGTAGACGTTGAGCCTTGCTGCGCGCTTGTTGAGATCTGAGATGGCCGTAGATGCAGCCTTAAGCGTGGCTGCGCTCTCTCCAAGCTTGCCTTTGAAGGCCTGCAGTCCCGGCAAGGCTTTTTCAACAGCGTCGCGCTCGGCGGACCATGCGGTGTCAGACGGATAAAGATCCGTCAGGTCCCAGACCGTGGGAGGCGTCACGGCGCTCTGGGCCCTCGCACTCCCGCCTGCGGCCAGGGCGGCGGCTGAGACAAGCAGCGCCTCTCGACGCGAAAATCCGGACAAACAGTTTTCTCCCCGCCAATTTGCGAGAGCAGGCTAGGGGCAAAGCCTGCGCCCGCCAAGGCGCGCCCTGATCAGGCCCGGATCAGGCGGCGTTGGGCCGTGAAACGCCCATTTCGGACATCTTGTCGTTCATCAACCTGCGCCAGCGCGCCCGCAAAGTTGCGGGCCGCGCGGGGTATCGATCCTCAAGGAACTCGGCGGCGGTGACCCGGTCGGTCCGAAAGCTGCGGAAATCAGCGCGAAGTTCACACCAAGCGATTATGAGCCGGACAGTCTCATGGTAGCCAACCGCGAAGGGCCAGACCCTGCGCTCGCTCACCCGACCTTGCTCGTCGCTATAGCTGAGGGCGATCTTGCATCCGTTGCGAATAGCATGACGCACCTGAGCCATATCGAGCCCGTCGGGCGCAACATTCCAGCGCGGCGCCGCGCGCGCTGACGGTTCCAATGCGTAGGGCCGCAATCGCTCGGGCACGGCAGCGCCGATCTTGGCGATGAGATCCAGAGCAGCGCGCGCCAGGGCCGGGTCTCCGCGTCCGGCGACCCATTGCGCCCCGAGCACGGCGGCTTCGATCTCATCAGGCGTGAGCATCAGCGGCGGAAGGTCGTATCCGCCGTCCAGAACATAGCCGACCCCGGCCTCCCCCCGGATTGGGACGCGCTGGGCCATGAGGTCGGCGATGTCGCGATAAACCGTGCGCTTGGAGGTCTCAAGCTCATCGGCCATGGCCTCAGCCGTCACCGGCTGACGGGTTCGGCGCAGCACCTGGATGATCTGGAAGAGCCGGTCTGCCCGTCGCATCGGTTGTCCACCCTGCCATCGTGCTGACAACATGACAGGCTGGCTTGGGCGCGCCAATGGCGAGCTTTGTTCCGGCCATTAACTAATCGGTGGCTTTCGTCCGGCTAAGGTCCCCAGCAAGAAACAGGCCAAGGGGGCAAATTTGGCGCTCAGCGCTCGACTTGAGATTCGGCAGGGCCAGGGGCTGGTCATTACGCCGCAGCTGCAGCAGGCGATCAAGCTGTTGCAGTTGTCCAACCTTGAGCTCGAGGCCTTCGTTGACGCCGAGCTGGAGCGCAATCCGCTGCTTCAGCGTGACGAACGCGACGCTGAGCCCGACACCGAAGCTCGCGTCGAAGCCAATGATGCTTCTACAGATCGGATGGATGACGCCGGGGCCCGAGCTGAGCTGGATGCGGCCCATGACGAAGCCTCGCCAGGCGAGTGCGTGACGGGCGATGCAGCGCAGGAGATGGGCGCTGCAGACGCAGGCGCCTCGATCGATTGGTCCAAGGCCAGTCGGGGCGGCGCGTTTGACGGCGACAGCGAAGCCCAGACTGCGGCGCATACGCGCGAAAGAACCCTCAATGAGCATCTCCATGAACAGCTTTCCGCCTCGGGCCTGAAGGGGCCTGAAACGGCCGCTGCGATCGTGCTGATCGACGCCGTCGATGAAGGTGGCTATCTGCGCGCTGAGCTTGCCGAGGTCGCTGAGCGGCTTGGGTGCGGCGAAGACCTGCTCGAGCGCGTCCTGCAGGTCCTGCAAGGGTTTGAGCCGGTCGGGGTCTGCGCGCGCGATGTGCGTGAGTGCTTGATGATCCAGCTCAAGGATCGCAACCGCTTCGATCCGGCGATGGCGGCGTTGCTGGACAATCTCGCCCTGCTCGCCAGACACGACATGCCGGCCCTGAAGCGGGTTTGCGGCGTCGATGATGAAGACCTTAGGGAGATGATCGCAGAGGTGCGGGCTCTGACCCCGCGCCCAGGAGCCGCTTTCGGCGGAGAGCCTGCGCCAACCGTCGTGCCGGATGTTTACGTGCGTGAGGGCTTGGGCGGGCTTTGGCATGTCGAGCTAAATTCAGAGACCCTGCCGCGCCTTCTGGTTGACCAGCGCTATCATGCCCGTGTCAGCGCCTCGGCCAGGACCGATCAGGAAAAGACCTTTGTCTCCGACTGCGCGGCCCAGGCGAGTTGGCTGGTCAAGAGCCTCGATCAGCGCGCGAAGACAATTCTCAAGGTGTCATCGGAGATCGTGCGACAACAGGACGCCTTCCTGGCCTACGGCGTGGAGCACCTGCGCCCGCTCAATCTGAAGACCGTCGCTGACGCGATCGGCATGCACGAGTCCACCGTAAGTCGCGTCACCTCCAATAAATATCTGGCGACGCCGCGCGGCGTCTTCGAAATGAAGTTCTTCTTCACCTCGGCCATCCAGGCCACCGCGGGCGGCGAAGCCCATTCGGCCGAAAGCGTGCGCCACAAGATCCGCCAGATGATCGAAGCCGAGATTCACGAGCGCGACGTTCATTCCGATGACACGATCGTCGACATTCTAAAGTCGGCTGGCGTCGATATCGCACGGCGAACCGTCGCTAAATATCGCGAGGCGATGCGCATTCCCTCGTCAGTTGAGCGCCGGCGACGGCTGAAGGAACACGCCTGACCCGTGATCTTTTCGCGCTCACCGTGAGTTTGGTTGACACCATCGCACGCACGGCGCGTTGTCTGGGGCATGCAAGTCCAAGTCACCGGCAAACATGTCAACGTCGGTGAGGCCCTGCGTTCGCGGGTCTCCGACGAGCTTACATCGGGTATCGGCAAATATTTTGAGCGTGGCGGCGGCGCCGCCGACGTCGTCGTCAGCCGAGACGGACATTCCTTCAGGGTCGATTGCGCCGTGACGCTGGCGTCAGGCCAGCAGCTTACGACCCATGGTCTTGGCGGTGATGCGCATCTGGCCTTCGACGCGGCGAGCACAAAGATGCAAAAGCGCATCCGACGCTACAAGAACCGCCTCAAGGATCATCATCCGCAGGCCTTGGCGCGGCAGGCTCAGACCGCCGCCTACTTTGTCCTTCGCGCGCCGAACGAGGAGGGCGAGGACGAGGAAGACGAGGCCGGACCAGATGGTTTTCCCGACCCATTGATCATCGCCGAAACGGAGACCCAGATCGCGCTGATGACCGTTTCGACCGCGGTGATGGAGCTGGATCTGACCGAATCTCAAACAATCGTGTTCCGAAACGCCGCGCACGGCGGATTGTCCGTGGTATATCGCCGCCCCGACGGCAATATCGGATGGATCGACCCGGAGCGTACAAAGGCGAACGGCGCCGGAACCGACGGGGCCGGCAAGACTTGAGAACGCCTTAAATCTGCGTCCAACGCGGTGCGTCAGGGGACGGGCCGAGGTCAGTGCGAGCTTATTTAGAGACACTATGCAAATCGGCGAACTTTTAGATCGCAATGCGATCGCGCTTCGTGTGAGCGCTGCGAACAAGCGTCAAGCTTTGGCGGTGATCGCCGAGATCGCTTCCCGAAATTTCGGGCTCGACGCGGGTGACGTGCTCGATGCGTTGACCGAGCGCGAACAGGCAGGCTCGACCGGCGTCGGCCATGGCGTGGCCGCCCCTCACGCGCGGCTAGATGGCCTCAGCCGGTTGCGAGGCGTGTTTGTTCGCCTCGACCATGCCGTCGAATTTGAAGCTGTGGATGATCAACCGGTAGATCTTATCTTCGCGCTTTTCGCCCCCAAGGCGTCAACCGGCGTTGAACACCTGCGCGCCTTGGCGCGCGTATCAAGGATACTGCGCCAGTCCGAGCTGCGTCAGCAGCTTCGCCAGGCCCGCACGGCTGACGCCATTCATGCGCTCCTCGTGCAGGACCCGGTTCAGGCCGACCGCTCTTCAGCGGCCTAGCCGCCTCCTGGTCAGTGGACGGAAACCGGAGCCAGCTCATGGGCCAGCGCGGCCGCCACCGCGGAGTCGCGATCGGTTAGCACCGCCAGGCGCGCGCCATCAGCGCGGTGGACCGCATAGAGGGTCTGGTCGGGGCTCAATTCGAAACCTTGAATCTCAGCCGAAGGCACATTGGCGAGAATTTCGGCTGCGCTCACGGGGCGCACATAGACAAGGTTCGGACCGCCCAGGGCGGCAAAGGCTTCAGTAGATAGAATAGGCGTCATCATGACCACCTCCACTTTATGCAACGCTTCGAACGTTCGCCGGTTCAGCCATCCGTTCGATTGTCGAGATGCCGGACATCCGACAGTCTCCTTTTCGCTACACTGGATCTCTGCCTAAGCCTTGGCGCGGATTGGCACTTTTAGCACCCGCACCTCAGGCTCAGGCCGGTTGAGATCTATGTGCAGCAGACCGTGTTCGAGGCTTGCCTCTTCAACGATCATGCCATCGGCAAGTACAAAGCTTCGGATGAACCCTCGCGCGGCGATCCCTCGGTGCAGAAAAGCCTCATCTGAGCGTGCCGAGTTGTCGTCGCGCCGGCCGGCGATCGTCAGTTGGCGATCTTCGACAGTCACTTCCAGCTGATCAGGCGAGAAGCCTGCGACAGCCAAAGTGATACGAATTCCGCCGTCCCCGCGATCCTCCACATTGTAGGGAGGATAGCTTTCAGCGGCCGCCTTGGCGGCGCGCTCAACGAGACTGCGCGTATGTTCGAAGCCCAAAAGGAAGGGGCTGTCGAAAAGTACCGACCTATTCATCCTCACAGAGTCCTTGTCGAAAGCGACTCTCCGATCTGGCCACCCAAGTCGCGGCGAGGCTCGACCGGATAGCTATCTAGTTGGGGGTCCGGGACGGAACTTTCAATGCACGCGCTTACTTGAGCGCTTCACAGATATCTGAACCGGCGTCTCGATGTTCGGCGCTAACGCCTTTGGAAAGTCATGCGTCCCGGGAGCGGCGTCGCACTGAGTAATCTTCCGAGGGCGCGCGCGGGTCGCCATCCTGGGTTACGAAGCCTTGGCCGGTGGAGCAGGAGCAGGGGTAATAGGCGCCGTAGGCTGCACAGCCATCGGGTCATCCGGAACGTGCCGTGGCTTTGGTTGATCGCAACCGGTGAGCCCTAGGAGGATCACTAGGCCAGCTGCGAAAATTTGAACCCTCATCTCGGCCTCCAATGCCGATGTTCGGCGCCTGAAGAAGCATCTTATCGGATTCATGGTCCATGCCTATGAAGCCTCCCGCCGCTTGGCCATCCAATAGCTATAGGTGGACACCCGATAGTTCGGGTCGGCGGGGTCGAGCAGCGCCGGATTGAACTTGGGGCTAGGCTTCTGCCGAAGATTCCTCTCAGCCCAGACCAGGAACTTTGCGTCCTGCTCAGGGGACGAGATCAGGTACCAAACCGCGACCGCCAGGACGAGCGGGCAAATGAAAGCCATCGCGCCGACGATAGGCCAGTATCGGCGACCCAGCACCGGCTCGATGGCTGTTCTGGCCCCAAGGCACACGGCGACAGCTAGAGCTAGTCGGTCGATTCATCTAAAGCACGGGATATAGGTGCTTGAGTTTGACGCGGGCCTCGTCGGTGGTGAAGTGCCAGTCGGCCTTGGCGTGGTGCAG
>Ga0209166_10000085_pt1 | contig 125283 bp, 106 predicted proteins | sample Coa_R1_3_FD_187151 | JGI IMG/M metagenome (GOLD analysis project Ga0209166, IMG submission 187151) | Surface soil microbial communities from Centralia Pennsylvania, which are recovering from an underground coalmine fire - Coalmine... | ecosystem: Environmental > Terrestrial > Soil >... | reverse complement strand
GCGAGGTCGCCCATCGCGCTCGCAGCAACCTGCGATCGATGCAGCGCCGGCCGACCCTTGTGCAGGCATTCTGGAAACAAGTTGATTTGTTCTGAATATGTCACTTATTTATGCAAGACTCAATAGTCAGATCTTGCCCGACCGACTTAACGACTTTGTGCGGCATTACGAAAAGCCCAAATCTCGCAAAGCCCTTACGGCTGAAAGCTATCGTATCGAAGACTTCCTGCAAGGATTGAGCGCGTCCAGCCACGGTCAGACAATAGTTGATCGAGAAGCAGCCATTCCCCATTTCGATCAGCAAAAGGCTATTGTCGAAGCAGCGCAAGCTCGTTTTAAGAGTTCTCTATTCGACATCAAGCAGCTTATGCAGGCCGATCTGTTGGACTCAGAGCTAGACGCCGCACGAGAACTCGCATCTCACAATTTTCTCCGTGCCGCGGGCGCGGTCGCGGGAGTAGTTCTAGAGAAACATTTAGCGCAGGTTTGCACCAACCACGGACTTACTTCTTCCAAGAAGCATCCGACAATTTCGGATTTTAACGATGCGCTGAAAAACGCCAACGCCATTGATATCGGAGCTTGGCGGTTCAACCAGTTTCTAGGCGATATCAGAAATCAATGCGATCACGGCAGAACGCCCGAGCCAACGTCAGTACAGATCGGCGATCTCATTGAGGGCGTGAACAAGGTCTCCAAGACAATTTTTTAGCTCCTACAATCTGCAACGCTATTGACGCAATGCCGAGGCGCCTTTTATCTTGCGGTCGCTGCGCTACATTCCCGGCGCGGCCATCCGGATGGCCGGGGCTGCTCGCCCACGCGGTGGTGAATAGCTACAAGTTACGATCACCTGCCCTTATATATAGTCGTGGTCGCCCAATATCCTAACCACGCATCAAATTGAAAATAATGTGCACGCATGCAGACGGAGAGGTAGGGTGGCCAGAGAGTCGGAGGACATTCGGATGTCGGACTACGATTTCGCTGAACTCAATGACAAAGAGTTTGAAATTCTCTGCACTGATTTGATTGGTGATGAGCGTGGGCATCGATTCGAGCGCTTCAAGCCCGGAAAAGACGGAGGCGTGGATGGGCGTTATTTCGCCGAAGATCGCAAGGAAGTCGTCCTGCAGTGCAAGCACTGGCCTGGCACACCAATCGAGCAACTCCTGTCCACACTGGAGAAAAAAGAAACCCAAAAGGTATCGAAGCTCAAGCCCCAATCGTACATTCTGGCCATATCAAAACAGCTTTCCAGGCTTGATAAACAGGCCTTAAGAAAGGCATTCGGGCCCTTCATCAAACGCGAGGACGATATTTACGGTCGCGAGGACCTGAATCAACTTCTAAGCACCCGCCCTCATGTATTGAAACGACATACAAAGCTTTGGCTCAAGAACGCCGAAGTCCTAACGTCAATATTAAATTACGCCATTCTTGGACGTAGCCTTTACGCTGTGGAGGCGATGTTGGCTGCCGCGCGCACCTACGTCAGAACAAACAGTCATCTCGCAGCAGTGCAGATCGCCGAAGCGAACGGCGTTGTAATCCTTTCGGGCGAGCCTGGAATCGGCAAAACCACACTCGCGGAACAACTGTGTCTTGAATACATCGCGAGTGGGTTTACATTATACAAAATTGCGGATGACGTTTCGGGAGCCGAAGCCGTCTTTCGAGCCGACGACAAGCAAATCTTTTATTTTGATGATTTTCTTGGGCGCAATTACCTGGAGGCGTTTCGAGGTACAACCGGATCGCAGATCGTCAATTTTATAAACCGCGTTTCAAAAGCCAAGAGCAACAAGCGGTTCATTCTGACATCGCGAAGTACGATATTGAATCGAGGAAAATTCGTGATGGATTACTATCGACACGAAAACATCGAAAACAATGAATACATCCTGACGATCAAATCACTTACACAAATGGATCGGGCGCGAATTTTGTACAACCACATATGGTTCTCCGTTCTGCCCCCTGAATATGTGGAGGAAATTTATAAGCACAAACGTTACCGAGATATCGTCGGGCACGCTAATTACAACCCGCGCCTCATCCAGTTCATAACCAATCACGATCGCCTGAAAGAGTGCGCGCCCGATAAGTATTGGGGCTGTATTGAGCAACATTTGGACAATCCAGCCGAAGTATGGGAGAACCCTTTTTCGTGGCAACTTGAGCCGAACGGTCGCATTCTCGTCCTGCTGGTTGCCACACATGGGAGGGAAATATCCGAAGAATCGCTCGGGATGGCCTTTGCGCGATTCGCCTCCTCAGCTGCTACTCAGCACTTGATGGGTGGCCTGGATTTCCTCGGCACGGTAAAACAGCTTACGGGCTCATTCATTTCAAGGAGAATCAGGGACGGCGGGACACCGTTAATTGATCTTTTTAACCCATCTATCGGAGACTATGTTCTTCGGCGTTTTGCGTCGGATGCAACCGCCCTTTTCTTCGCGATCAAAAGCTTGCGATCACTTCCTCCACTGAAAACGCTCCAATCGCAAGTAAGGGATGAAGTGATATCAAAACATTCATATTCCTCGATCACAAATGATTTGCTTGCGGATATGTGTGAGGGGGCATTCAAAGGCTTCACTGTCGATTACATTGCAGAGATTATTATCTTAAACATTCCTTTCGTCGAAATCGATCATAAGCGGAAACGCCTAGTCAAAACCGCTATACAGGCACTCGTGCTAGACGACCTGCCATCCGATTGCTCAACGATCTCATACGTTTACCAATGGTCTATCGGCCAAAACATAGTTTCGGAGAACGCAATCTTTGATTTCATTGTCGCCGCAAGCAAAACTAACCGAGACGAAGAGGAGGTTCGTTCGTTAGCCAACTTGTTAGGCGATTTGGATCAGGCAGATCCTCAGTGGACCGACGCACACGATGCGCTGCGTGATTGTGCAGTCGAGTGGATGGCGGATAGCTTGCCCTACTATGTCGGCGACAACGACATTTTAGCTAGCGTTGGGTTTGAGGAGTATCTATCCGCAGAACGAGCCGTCGAAAGCGCTGTCGAGGAAAAACTGAAGGAGTTTTCGGCCCTGCAATTTACAAATGCGGACGTAGAGTCGGCAACTTCTAAATTTGATGCACGCGAAGCTCTCGACGACCGGTACACAGGCAGCGCCACGCAGGAGAGCTATTCATTCAGTAATGTCGGGAACTCGCTGGAGAGATTCGACGATATCGACGATTTATTTGAGCGTGGATAGGGATCAACTATTTATCGTTCTGAGGTGTGTTCTTCGCTCGCGTTGAGTAGTCAGATCGATCACATATTGTAAAGCGGGACGGTCGCTCGCGCGGGGTAGATACCGCCTGCCATGGGCCACAATGTGGCCCAAAAGTAAGCCGGAGGCTATCCTGCATATCGCCCTAAATGCAGCGAAACTCAAACAACCGTTCCGTCGAAACTCAATAGTCACACCGCTTACGAAGCCCTCCGTCCGTATCGACGATCACGCCAGTGCGGGGCGTTGCTCGCTACGGCGCAAACGAGATTTCTGCGCCGGCTGGACCGTCAGGCGCAATCCAAAAGCCGCCAAGATCACCGCGAGGGTATCGAGCCGAGGATTGCCCCGCTCGGAAAGTGTCCTGTACAGCGTCTCGCGGGAGAGCCCGGTCTTGTCGGCTAGTGCGGCCATGCCTCCCACGGCGTCCACCACGGTGCGCAGTGCAACGGGTACCGCGCGTGCGTCAACGTCCTCTAGCATGGCTTCAATGTACGCCGCGACCTCGGCCTCGCTTCGCAGGTGATCCGCTGCTCTGTACGGGCGGCTTGGGGAGGCGGGCTTTGTAGTCTTTCCAGTACGCATGGGCTGACCATTGTAGCCTAAAAGCTACGACCTGGGAGAATGGACCGTTTAGGCTGGTGCCGCAAAGAGGATTACTCGGCGCTATGCGCCTCGCCCCTGCGGGGCCACCCTTCGGATGTTCAAATCGCCTGCGGCGATTTGTACTCGGCGCTGCGCGCAAGCCCTGGGTGGCCATCCATGGCCACCCGTGCGACGCATGTGTCGCACCCCTTCGGGCGTTCGCCGCCGCTGCGCGGCGGCGTCGAACCGGCTTTTTGTCTGTCAGGGGTTCGAATAGAAGCGTCGAACGCTCGGCCCCGACGAACTTCCCCATACTTTTTTGTAAATTGGTGCCGCAAAGAGGATTACTCGGCGCTACGCGCCTCGCCCCTCGCTGACGCTCGGGGCCGCCCTTCGGGCGTTCGCCGCCGCTATGCGGCGGCGTCGAACCGGCTTTTTGTCTGTCAGGGGTTCGAACTAACGCGCAGAGCGGCACTGACCGGCGAGCGTCAGTAAAAATTTTTGTAAGGTTGGTGCCGCAAAGAGGATTCGAACCCCTGACCCACGCATTACGAATGCGTTGCTCTACCGACTGAGCTATTGCGGCATTTTCGGAAGGGCGGGCATTCTAACCCGTGGCGTCGCCGGACGTAAGACTGCTGCCGTGGCGGGCGACGTCGCGCAGCGCCCTGGGCAGGGCGAATATCACATGTTCCTTGCGGCCGTCCAATTCGGCGGCGACTTCCCCGCCCCATTGGCGTAGCTGCGTAATCACGCCTTGGACCAGGACCTCGGGTGCGGAGGCCCCGGCGGTCACGCCGACGGTTTTGACGCCCTCGAACCATTCCCGGCGGAGATCCTCGGGTCCGTCGACCAGGTATCCCGGCTTGACGTTCTTGTCGGCCATTTCGCGCAGGCGGTTGGAATTGGAGCTGGATTTCGACCCGACCACCACCAGAACCTCGCAGCGGCCGATCAGGTCCTTGACGGCGTCCTGGCGATTTTGCGTGGCGTAGCAGATGTCTTCCTTCACCGGGGCCTTGAGTTCGGGGAACCGGACGCGCAGCGCGGCCACGATCGATGCCGTGTCGTCCACCGACAAGGTGGTCTGGGTAACAAACGCGACGTGGCGGGGATCGCGTACCTTCAGGACCGCCACATCCTCCACCGTTTGCACCAGGTAAATCGAGCCGCCGAGCGATGCGTCGAATTGCCCGATGGTGCCCTCCACCTCCGGGTGCCCGGCGTGGCCGATCAGGAACACTTCGCGCGCCTCGCGGGCGTAGCGCGTGATCTCCATGTGCACCTTGGTGACCAAGGGGCAGGTGGCATCGAACACATTCAGCGAGCGGCGCTGGGCTTCTTGCTGCACCGCCCGCGGCACGCCGTGGGCGCTGAAAATCACCGTGGCGCCGTCCGGCACCTCGTGCAGCTCTTCGACGAACACCGCGCCGATGGTGCGCAGGCGGTCCACCACGTACTTGTTGTGCACCACTTCGTGTCTGACATAGATGGGCGCGCCGAACAGCGTGACGGCACGCTCCACGATATCGATGGCGCGATCGACGCCCGCGCAAAATCCGCGGGGATTAGCGAGTAAAATTTGCATCAGGTTTTCGTCTTCCTTCCAGCAAGGCATCCAACAGCAGACAGGCGGCACCGACCGTAATCGCTGAATCCGCCACGTTAAAGGCAGGAAAATACGCTCGATCCCAGTGAAAGTGAATGAAATCGATGACATGCCCCAAGCGGATGCGATCCAGGACATTGCCGAGGGCCCCGCCCAGCACCAGCGCGAGCCCGCAGGCCAGCAGGCCCTGAGCCTTTTCCCGGAGGCGCACCAGCCACACGATGATCCCGATGCTCACCACCAGCGCAAGCCCGATGAACACCCAGCGCTGCCAGCCGGAGGCCGAGGCCAAGAAACTGAACGCGGCTCCGACGTTGTGCATTCGGGTGATGTCCAGTACCGGCAGCACGCCGATGCGCTCGAATTCGCCGAAGTGCTCGGCGATGTAGTACTTGCTGGCCTGGTCCGCCACTACCACGAGCACCGACAACAACAGCCAGCTCGCCGCCCGACTTTGCTTGATCTGCGTCATGCGAAATGGCGCTCCTCGCCCGGCCCCTCGACGTTCAGCACGCAGCGCGCACAAATTTCCGGATGATTCGCATGGCTCCCAATATCCGCGCGAAACTGATAGCAGCGCACGCATTTCGGGTGGGTACTCGGCTTGACCTCGATCCACACGCCCTCTTGCGTCGCCTTGACGGCGGACTCGGGGATCGTGGTGGCCGGCGCGATGCGCGCCTCGCCGGTGATCAATAAAAATCGCATTTCGTCGCGCATCGTGTGATAAGCCGGTGCCAGTGCTTCGGGCACGAACACCGTGACCTCAGCCTCGAGCGAAGAGCCCACCAAACCCAGTGCCCGCAGCCGCTCGAGCTCGCGCGCCATGTCGGCCTTCAGCGCGATCAGCGAGTCCCAATCGATGGCGGAGCTGCGCTCGGCTCCCGCGGGAAATTGATGCCAGGCATTGAAGAACACCGACTCATTGGGGATGCCCGGCAAGTACTGCCACGCCTCCTCCGCCGTGAAGCTCAGTATCGGCGCCAGCCAGCGCACCATGGCCTGCGCCAGATGGTTGAGCGCGGTCTGCGCCGAACGCCGCGGCGCGCTGTTCGCGCCGGTGGTGTAGAGCCGATCCTTGATGATGTCGAGATAGAAACCGCCCAGTTCGACCACGCAGAAGTTGTGGATCTCCTGGTAGATCTTGTGGAACTCATAGTTACGGTAGGCCGTGACCACGTCGGCCTGCAGATTGAAAGTCTTCGAAATGATCCATTGATCGATGGCAACCAGATCATCGAAGGCCACCGCATGCTCCCGAGGATCGAATCCATGCAGGTTGCCCAGGAGAAAACGCAGCGTATTGCGCATGCGCCGGTAGGAATCCCCGATGCGCTTGAAGATCTCTTCCGAGACGCTCATTTCATTCGCGTAGTCGGTGGCCGCCACCCAGAGCCGGACGACATCCGCACCCAGCGTGCTGGTCAATTTCTGCGGCGCCAGAATATTGCCTAGCGACTTGGACATCTTGCGACCGTTCTCGTCCACGGTGAATCCATGGGTGAGCACGCCGCGATACGGTGCACGGCCGTGCATGGCCACCGAGGTGAGGAGCGAGCTGCCAAACCAGCCCCGATGCTGGTCCGAGCCTTCGAGGTACAGATCGGCAGGCGAGGTAATCTCAGGCCGAATGACCGACACGCCGTGGTGCACGGTACCCGAGTCGAACCAAACATCCATGACGTCGGTGGCCTTCTCATACTTGTCCACCTCATCGCCCAGCAGAGTCGCAGGATCCAAGTCGAACCAGGCATCGATCCCGTCGCGCTCAACCAACATGGCAACTTCGGCAATCAGTTCGTGGGTGCGCGGATGCAATTCGCCCGAGGTCTTGTCGACGAACAGCGGGATGGGCACTCCCCAGGTTCGCTGCCGCGACACGCACCAATCCGGCCGCGCGGCAACCATGCTGGCAATCCGCTGCTCGCCCCAGCCCGGCATCCAATCGACATGCGAAATCGCTTCCAATGCCGCTTTGCGCAGACCCGCCTGTTCCATGCTGATGAACCACTGCGGCGTGGCGCGAAAGATCACCGGCGTCTTGTGGCGCCAGCAATGCGGATACGAATGGTGATACGGCTCATCCTTGAGCAGACGGCCGTTCTCGATCAGCACCTTGATCACATGGGCGTTGGCGTCGAACACCTGCTCGCCGGCAAACAACGGCGTCCCCGGGAGAAATCGACCGTCGCCGCCGACCGGATTGTCGATTTCCAGGTTGTAACGCCGGCCTACGATGTAGTCATCGAGACCGTGTCCGGGAGAGGTGTGCACGGCGCCGGTGCCCGCATCCAACGTGACGTGATCGCCCAGAATCACCGGCACCTGGCGGTCATAGAAGGGATGCTGCAGGGTCAGCAGCTCGAGCGCCTCGCCCTTGGCCTGCGCGATGATGACCCAGGTACTCACACCCAAGGCGCTCATCACGGATGCCACGAGTTCATCCGCCAGCAGCAGCCGCTCGCGTCCCTCGCCTAAATCGAATTCCACCAGCGAATAGGTAAATTGCGGATGCAGCGCCACCGCCCGATTGGCCGGCAGCGTCCAGGGTGTCGTGGTCCAGATGGCCAGCGAGGTCGGTTCGTCGACCAGCGCCTGCCGCTGTTCGGCCGATGTGCCCATGCGCCGGCAGAGATCCGCATGATCCAGAACATCGAATCGCACGTAAACGCTGGGCGAGGTCTTGTCCTCGTATTCCACTTCCGCCTCCGCCAGTGCAGAGCGGCAGTTCAAGCACCAGTGCACGGGCTTGAAGCCCTTGTACAAGTGCCCGTTCTTGATGATGAGCGAGAAGGCGCGCAGCTGTTCCGCCTCGAATCGCGGCGCCATGGTGAGATAGGGATGATCCCAATCGCCCAGGACTCCGAGGCGCTTGAACTCTCCGCGCTGCAGGTCGACCTGCTTGATGGCATATTCACGGCAGGCGGCGCGAAAGGCCTTGGGGCTGATTTTCTGGCCGACGCGGCCGTGCGTCTTCTCCACCTGCATCTCGATGGGCAGGCCGTGGCAGTCCCAGCCGGGCAGATACGGCGCATCGTAACCATCCAGCGTTCGCGACTTGACGATGATGTCCTTGAGAATTTTATTGAGCGAATGACCGAGGTGCAGCGCGCCGTTCGCATACGGCGGGCCGTCGGTGAGGATGAAGGTCGGACGCCCTTTCGCCACTTTACGGATCTTGCCGTAGATGTCATCCCGCTCCCACGCCGCCAGCATGCCGGGCTCGCGCTTGGCCAGATCGGCTTTCATGGGAAAGTCGGTGGCCGGGAGATTTATCGTGCTCTTGTAGTCAGTCACCATCAGTCACTCTTCACCTTCGATAATAGATCGCGCGCCTGAGCCGCATCGATTTTCATTTGCTCGGTCAGCGCATCGAGAGAGTCGAATTTGACCTCGTCGCGCAGCTTGGCGACGAATTCAACCTCGATTTCCCGTCCATACAGCTCACCGGCGAAATCAAACACATGCACCTCGAGCAACACATCGGTGCCATCGACGGTGGGCCTGGTCCCGAGACTGGCCACCGCCGCCATGGCGTTGCGCTCAATGCCAAAAACACGTACCGCCATCACGCCCTGCACGGGCGGTTTGCGGCGCATGAGCCGCAAATTGGCGGTCGGAAACCCCAGCTTGCGGCCCAATTGCCGGCCGTGAATCACACGGCCGAGCATTCGATAGGGGCGGCCCAACAGGCGCCCGGCGCCGACAAAATCGCTTTCGCCCAGGCGTTCGCGAATCGCGGTGCTGCTCACGCGCACGCCGTCGAACACGAAGGGCGCGATCTGCTCCACCCCAAAGCCGTGCGCCCCGCCCGCCGCTCGCAGGCTGTCGATCGTGCCGCCGGCATTGCAGCCATAGCGAAAATCATTGCCCACCACGATGTGCCGCGTGCCCAGCGCATCAACGATCAGGTCATCGACGAAGCGCTCGGGCGTCATCTCCCGAACATCGTCATCGAAGCGCAAGGTCACCAGGCGATCGACCCCCTGCGCGGCCAGCGCCAGGAACTTCTCCCGCCAGCGTGTCAAACGAGGCGGCGCGCCCTCGGGGTCGATGAATTCTTTGGAGCTCGGCTCAAATACCAGCACCGTTGCCGCCGAGCGCAGTTCCGCGGCACGCGCCTTGAGCGCACCGATCATCTTTTGGTGCCCTAAATGCACACCATCGTAATTGCCCACGGTAAGTACGCAGCCTTCAGGCGTACGCGAAATATTATGAAGACCGCGAACTAGTTCCATGGCGAAAGGCTGTGATTATACTCAGGTTCCCGGCCGCTTGAGTGGTCAGGCTCGAGGCGCTGTCCTCAGCCTAAGTCCGTCGCCCGGCAGGCGCCTCTCTCGCTCTGCCGGCCAACGGACACCCTGCAGCCGCGCTTCTACCCGCCACCCGCCGCACCCTCGCGCCGATTGACAAGCACGGAGCCAATCGGCAAGCTACGCGGCTCTTTTAAAGGAGTCTCTCGCTTGGCGAATACGAAATCTGCTGAAAAAGCTGCCCGACAGTCGACGGTGCATCGCGCCCGAAACGACGCGCTCACCTCGCAGCTGCGCAGCGCCATCCGTAAGGCGACCTTGGCGCTCAAGGCCGGCAAGCATATCGAAGCCGCGAAGGCGCTCGATGAAGCCACCCCGGTGATCGACAGCATGGTCAACAAGGGCATCATTCATCGCAACAAGGCAGCCCGCCACAAAAGCCGCCTGACCAAGCAGGTTCGCGCGCTCGCCAAGTAAAACCCCGGCAGGAGCGACGGAGCTTGCCTGAGCACGGACGGGTTTATTATAAAAAAGCCGGCAATGCCGGCTTTTTTTATGCGCTTCACTCCGCGTCGGCCGCCACTTTCGCAGGCGCTCGCGGGTGCTCTTCCAGGTAACGCATCACGGCTTGCTTGAGCTCTTCGGTACCCTCACCGGTGGCGCCGGACAGGAGCAGCACCGGACCCTTCCAGCGCAAACGCCGCACGATTTCCTTCGCGCGCTGCTGCGCCTCTTTAGGCTCCAATAAATCGATCTTGTTGATCAGCAGCCAGCGTTCCTTGGCAGCCAAATCCGCCGCGAATTTCTTCAGTTCCCCGACGATGGTGCGGGCGTCCTTGACCGGATCGGCTTGCGGATCCGCGGGCGCGATGTCGATGAGATGCAGCAGCACCCGCGTGCGCTGCAGGTGTTTCAGGAAACGAATTCCCAGGCCGGCGCCGTCCGCGGCCCCCTCGATCAATCCGGGAATATCGGCCATCACGAAGCTGCGACCCAACCCGGCCGAAACCACCCCTAAGTTCGGGTGCAGGGTCGTGAAGGGATAATCGGCCACCTTGGGCCGCGCGGCGGATACGGCACGAATCAGCGTGGACTTGCCGGCGTTCGGCAGGCCCAGCAAGCCCACATCGGCGATGAGCTTCAACTCCAGTTGCAGCTCGCGTTTCTCGCCCGGCAGTCCTAAGCCGGATTTGCGCGGGGTACGGTTGGTGCTGGACTTGAAGCGAGTGTTGCCCCAGCCGCCCTTGCCGCCCTTGGCCACCAACAGGGTCTGGCCTTCCACGGTCAGATCCCCGAGCGTCTCGCCGGTGTCCTTGTCGACGACCACGGTGCCGATGGGAATGGAGACCACCGTGTCCGCTCCGCCGTGGCCGGTGCAATCGTTGCCGCTGCCGCTCTCGCCGTTCTGGCCCTTGTAGGTGCGGGAAATACGAAAATCCGCCAGCGTGTTCATGCCCTCCACGGCCTTGAGATACACGCTGCCGCCCAGGCCGCCGTCGCCGCCGTCCGGGCCGCCGAAGGGCACGAACTTCTCGCGCCGGAAACTCACACAGCCTCGGCCGCCGTTGCCGGCCTGTACTTTGAGTTTGGCTTCGTCGACGAATTTCATAATGGTCGCAGTTGGAGGAGTCGTGGAATGCGTGGGAGGCGTGGAATGCATGCGCCCGCGGGCGCACAAAAATACAAAAATAAAGGGGGCCCGGTTACCCTGCCCCCTCTTGATTCGATTGGCGCGCCAAAAGCCCGCCCGAAGTCGCTACTTCGGAACGACGTTGACGTAGGTGTGCTGCTCGGTGCCCTTGACCTTGAATTCCACCACGCCGTGAGCTTTGGCAAACAAGGTGTGATCGGTACCGATGCCGACGTTTACGCCGGGACGATACTGGGTGCCACGCTGACGGATCAGGATATTGCCCGCGAGCACATCCTCACCACCGAATTTCTTCACGCCCAAGCGCTTGGAATGCGAGTCGCGGCCGTTGCGAGTACTGCCGCCTGCCTTTTTATGTGCCATTTAGGTGATCTCCGAAACTTAAGTACGTATCGTCGTTAAGCGACGATCGAGGTGATCTTCACATCGGTATACGGCTGCCGATGGGTCTTCTCACGCTTGTAGTGCTTACGGCGGCGGAATTTGACGATCCGCACCTTGTCGCCCTTGCCGTGACTTTCGACCGTCGCCACCACCTTGGCCGTCCCCACGTAGGGAGCGCCAATGGTGACGGAAGAGCCGGCACCCACCAGCAGAACCTGATTGAATTCGACGCTGGCGCCCTGGTCTGCGTCGAGCTTCTCGACACGCACCACGGAACCTTCTTGGACGCGGTACTGTTTACCGCCCGTGGCTATCACGGCATACATTGTTGCAACTCCGAGGACGGCCGACGAGGCCGCAAAAGAGCCGGGGATTCTAACGACTTAGGGCCGGCGGGTCAAACCAACATTTGCTTAGGGCCTAAGGTGGGCGAAAGGCTTTTTGGCGTCGCCCCGCGGCACCATTTCCCACCCGCCGTGCCATCAGCTCTCACCTTAGAAGCTACTCGAAGCCACACCTGGCGGACGGCGTTATTCTCATCCGACGCTAGCGAATGCCGGCACCCACTCACCGGGGGCCTCGCAGCGTCGCGCCAGCCAGACCGATCTTAGGTACCATGGCGCATGTTTTTGAGCGTTGCATGACACTAGAACAGATTCGTGGATTGGTAACCGCAGATTTTGATGCCGTCGATCGGGTCGTCAAACAGCGTTTGCACAGCAAAGTAGCCCTGGTCGACCAGGTCGCCACCTACATTATTTACGCAGGAGGCAAGCGCCTGCGCCCCCTTTTGGTGCTCCTGGCAGCACGTGCCTGCGGGCATTCGGGAGAGCGGCATGTCGATGCCGCCGCCATTATCGAATTTATTCACACCGCTACCCTGTTGCATGACGACGTGGTGGACGAGTCCTCCCTGCGCCGCGGCCGCGACACCGCCAACGAGGTATTTGGCAATGCCACCAGCGTCTTGGTCGGCGATTTCTTGTATTCCCGCGCCTTCCAGATGATGGTGACTTTAAATCGCATGCGCATCATGGAAATCCTGGCCGATGCCACCAACGCCATCGCGGAAGGTGAGGTGCTGCAGCTGATGAACGCGCGCGACCCGAATACCACCGAGGCGCGCTATATCGATGTCATCCGGCGCAAGACCGCGCGGCTGTTCGAGGCCGGCGCCCAGATTGCCGCCGTGTTGAGCGACGCCCCGCCGGCTCTGGAGGAGTCGTTGGCGCGCTATGGCCGGCATATTGGAACCGCATTCCAGCTGGTCGACGATGCGTTGGACTATCAGGCCGACGAGGCCAGCCTGGGCAAGCACCTGGGCGATGACCTGGCGGAGGGCAAGCCCACCCTGCCCCTGATTTATGCCATGCAGCATGGCAGCGAAGTGCAACGCGCCATGATCCGCCACTCGATCGAAAACGGCGGATTGGATCATTTGGCGGAAATTACGCGTGCCGTTGCAAGCCTCGGGGGCCTTGCGTACACTGCGCGCCTCGCTCAAAGCGAGGCCGATCAGGCGCTTGCGGCCCTGGCGCCCCTTCCCGAGAGTGCTTTCAAAGAAGGCTTGAGTGAACTGGCGAAGTTCGCCGTCGCGCGCAAAAATTGATTTCGTTGTCGATTCGGGGTGTAGCTCAGACTGGTAGAGCGCTACGTTCGGGACGTATAGGTCGCAGGTTCAAATCCTGTCACCCCGACCAAATCAGTAACCTATGTGTCGGTAAGCTCACATGAGTAGTTCGACGTGCCCGTTCCAATTTGAACGGCAACCGCGGGCCTACGATTTGGCTATCCACGGACGACTACCGCACATCGTGCTGAGATCGATTAATCGATCATTAAATGCTTACCAAGCGATTTAAGTGACATGAAGTCTTGACTCAGAAGGGAAGGATCGCTAGGCTTTGTGCATGATTAATCGAGCAATATCTTCTCAAGAATCGATTAAACGATCATGAAAGTCACCCAGGCTGCAGTCCTGGCCCCCAACCTGGCCTCTGAAGCAAGAAAGCTGGGAGCCAACCTTGCGCGCTTGCGTATCGCTCGAGGCATGAAGCAAGACCAGGCGGCCTTGCGAGCCGGCTTGTCACGCAACACCGCATACCGGCTGGAAAAAGGTGATCCCGGAGTCGCGCTGGGCCAGGTCCTGCGCTACTTGGATGCCATTGTGCCGGGTAAGACACTTTTAGATCTCTTGGCCGAATCAGACCCTGCTCTCGCCGCGCTCAGCGCCCAAGAACAACGCCGGCGCGCCAGGGATCTCTCGAAGCGCGAATTGGATGAGATCGATTTCTAGCCATGGCCCGGAAGGAACAGAAACTGTTCGTCTTCGCTAACCTTGATGCGAAGTGGGCGCCTTGCGGACAACTCACTCTGACAGAGGACGGGGCGACATTGCTGGCCTCGACATTCGCTTACGGGTTGCGATACCTGGAACGCCCGAGCGCTCTTGAAGTGGATCCCGTGAGTCTAAGCATCCAAGACAAGAGCGCCGTGCGAGGCAGGGCGCTCTTTCCGCCGAACAACCTCCCGTTGTTCGGTGGGATTCGCGATGCCGCGCCAGACGCCTGGGGACGGCGAGTCATCGAGTCTCGCCTCAAGGCGCCCGCAAACAGTCTTCCAGAGTCCACTTATCTCCTCCATGCAGGCAGTCAGCGCGCCGGCGCGCTCGACATTCGTTCTTCGCTAGAAGCCGAGCCCACGCTGGGTTATGGCACTTGGGACAATTTGCAGTACCTGATGGATGCTGCCGAGCGCATCGATGAGGGCTTACCTGTTCCCGCCAATCTCGAAGAGATCTTCGTGGAAGGCAGCCCATTGGGCGGTGCGCGTCCGAAGGCGACGGTTCGCGACAACGAACAGATACTGTGGTTGGCCAAGTTCGCAAGCCGGAAGGACGCGTTGGCCGTTCCTATCATCGAAACCGCAACGCTGCGGCTCGCAGCTGCGGCAGGCCTTACCGTTCCGCCGGTCAAGCTAGTTCAGTTGGGCGAGCGAGCCGTGATGCTGATTCGGCGATTCGACCGGTACTGGGCGAAACCGGGACAGGATGCCCACTTGCCCGAGGATCTCTTAAGCACAGCTCCCATCGCTGGACTAGTCGAGAAGCGCTTGGGGTTCGTCAGCGGTCTAACGCTGATGGCATGTGATGAGATGGAATCACCGGACAAGGCCTATGCAGACCTGGCGCAAGCCATACGACGGTACTGCCACGAGAGCGTTATCCGCGAGAATAACCGCGAACTCTTTGATCGCCTGATTTTCAATATCTTCGTCAGCAACGACGACGATCATCTCCGCAACCACGGCTTTGTCTGGGACGTCCGCCTCCCAGGCTGGAGGCTGAGTCCGCTCTATGATGTTATGCCACGAGCAAGCCTAGCCTCCGAGCGACGCTTACATCTGGGAGTAGGGCCCGAAGGTAGGAGCGCCACACTGGACAACGCTTTCGCAGGTCGGGAGACATTTACGTTAGCGACAGACACCGCTGCTCAGAGCATCTCCAGAATTTGGGCGACTGTCCGCGAGTGGAAAGGGCTTTTTGACGAATATAACGTGCCAGCAGATCAGATCGAAAAGATCGCACCCGCATTTCGGCACATTGATGACGTGTCCACACCGGCGTTGCGCAAATTAATTCCCTAACAACGACATCGCCAGTTTCACGCTCTGCGACCGCAGTATCCATGGCCCCGCGATGCCCGTTGATCGCGGTCGAAACTGCGGTCACACGCCGACGCGGCGACTAGTGTTGCAAGCTATTTAACACAACCTCAAGGGTTGTTGCTATCGGCAAAAAATGCGGGTGTGACGGGTGGCGAAATTTATTCCCTCAGCTCCCGGTCTCCTAGGGGGAAGTGTCGTCTCCACCGACGCGGTACAAACGGTGCGATGTGGCTCGAAATCTGTGGCCGATATCGAAAGAGTGCGGAATGCGGAACCTGAAATCCCTGCCTTGGATCGCGCTTGCGATGTCACTCGCAGCCTGCGCTGGCAATAACGGCTCCAGCACGGCGGGTGGCCCGCCACCGCCTCCAGCATCACCATCACCGCCACCGCCGCCGCCACCTCCTTCGTCATCAGTGGTCTTTACGATGACCAACTCGACGGCCGGCAATGCAGTGCAGGCGTACTCACGCTCGTCCGATGGAACGTTAGTTAGCCTGGCGAGCACGCCAACCGGCGGGACAGGTGTTGGCCACGGACTGGAGAACCAGGGAGCGCTGACACTGAGTGGCGATCGACAATTCCTGTATGTCGTGAATCCAGGGAGCAATGATCTGTCGGTGTTCCATGTCACGGACACGACCATGACGCTCGCCGATCGAGCGCCATCAGGTGGAACGCTGCCCGTAAGCGTCGCGGAATGGAACGGCATAGTCTACGTCCTGAACCGCAATGCCAGTAGCGGAACGGGGACCGGGCCCACGATTCAGGGGTTCCAAGTTTCGACCTCGGGAGCGCTGAGCCCCATCGCCGGGTCAACCATGACCCTGCACCCGACGGATACCACCGCCACCCAGATCGCCATCAGTCCGGATGGACTGTGGATCATCGTTACCAACCGCGACTCCAACCAGATCGATGTGATCCCGCTCCAGCAGAACCATGCGCCGGGCACGCCGGTCACTGCGAAATCCGCCGGCAGCGGACCGTTTGGATTTGCGTTCACCGACGCCACGCATCTTTATATCTCCGAGTTTCAGGCGGGCACCACCTCGGCATACAGGCTCGACTCCCAAGGCAATTTGCATACACTGAGCGCCGCGGTCCCGACACAACAGAAAACGACTTGCTGGCTGGCGATTACCCCGGACAGAAGCCTGGTCTATGTCTCCAACACCATCAGCGACTCGCTCAGCAGCTACCACATCGCGACCGACGGGACCCTCGTTCAGCCGGTCCCGGTAGTCGCCGCCACTTCGGGCGGATCGCTCGACCTCATCGTGGATGCAACGGGCAATTACCTCAGCGTGCTGGCCACCGACGGGTCCATTAAAACCTACCGCATCGACACGACTTCCGGAGCGCTGGCCTCCATTCAGACGATTTCGGGCCTGCCCAGCGGTACGAACGGCCTGATAGGCCGTTAGTGCTTATGACCGCGCACTTTGTCGGCGCAATCCTCTCCGGACTTCGAGCTCCTGCGGTGTAATGACGGTGGCTACCTTCGCGCGTACCAGTAGCGTCACCAGCGCAGGTCGTCGCGTTCGGTTAAGGGCTGCTATCTCATCGAATCCGCGGCAGTGACAGATCAGCTCCAGACTTCCACCTTGAGGCCGGACACGTTTGAAAAATGCTTGAGATTGTTTGTAACCAGGGTCATTCCCTGGGAAACCGCGTGCGAGGCGATGAGAAGATCCATATTCCCGATCGGCTTACCGGAACGCTCCAACTGTGAGCGGATCCGCGCATAGTGGCGCGTCACTTCGTGGGTCCAATCGAGAATCGCAAGCCGCTCCAAGTACGCCTCGACCAATTCAGAAAGTTTCGGCCGGTCCGCTTTCTCTGCGCCAAAACGCAACTCCGCGGCTGTAATCACCGACACGTTGAGCGTCTCGCCGTGTTTCTCGAATTTTTCGACCAATGCCGCCGGCCGGCGCTTGATGATGTAGCTGGAAATATCCGTATCCAGCATAAACCCCGTCATAGAGGGTCGCGAGACTGCGGAGATGAATCGTTGCGGTTCTCCAGAAAGTCATCAGGTACGTCCACCTGCATCGCGAAGAACGATGACCAGTTAGGTTTGACCGGCGAAATGAACAACCCATCCCCTTGCCGTCTAATCCTGACTTCCTTGACGTCTGCCGGGAAACGCAATTCCTGCGGAAGTCGCACAGCCTGATTGGCGCCATTGCGAAATATGGACGCTCGCTTGGCGACGGCACTGGACATCGACCTGGCGGCCGCCTTCGGCGTCACTGATTTATTCTTTCCGGGTCGCACACGCTTCATTTGCATATTCTCAGACTATATTGCTTCTAGCATATGCCTTGCATATGGAGACGTCAATGGACTGCAGAGCCCGATGCCGAAGATCGATATTCTCAATTCAGGCGAGGACTAAATGGATCGTAATTCTCGTAGCGCTGGCTACCTCCGCGTGCACGAGAAATCCATCCATTTAGTACGCTATCGTTCACGCCAAGCCGCCCAATAAAAGCGAGGACGCAGGAAAACTGATGGACGCCCCCCGCATTCTCCAGTCCGAACTCGATTTGACGGGCGGCACCGGCCGATGGTGGGTTTTCCGCCCGCGTCGTTGGATCGCATCGTCTTGGAACCAGCCGTTGGCGTGGAAATACGTCGACGCGTCACCGTTCAACCCTTAAGAGACGACCGCCTGACCGCGATCTAGTGTTGGGGCCGCACGCGCCGAGGCGCATTTTTGATGTCGCACTCGATTTGCAGCTGATCCAGCCACTCTTCCGCTGAGAGCTGAGTATCGAGCGCTATACATTGGCGTTTGACCGTCGCAAAGTCTCCAGGGGTCAAGAATTTCATGAGCGTGAGCTTTTGCTGCCACCGCTCTTTCGTGGCGGCCGCGATGTCGGCGATAGTCTCGGTGAGGCCCGCTTCGCGCAAAAACATAGACCAGCGCTGTGCGACGTCGAGCTCGAGGAATTCCATTTTGAACGTAAAGCGGCGCAGCGCCGCAGCATCGAGGTCTCGAAATAAATTGGTCGCCATGATCACGATACCGTCGAAGCGCTCCATTTTCTGCAACAGCTCATTGACCCGAGTCACCTCCCAACCAGCGCTGGCATGTTCACGGCTCTGCAAAAAGCTATCAGCCTCGTCGAGGAACAAAGCCCCGTCTTCCGCTGCTGCCTCTTCGAATGCGGCGGCGATATTCTTCTCATTGTCCCCTACCCATTTGCTCATCAAGTCCGAAGCCGTTTTGGCAATCAAGGGGATGGCGAGCTGCTGGCACAAGTGCTCGGTGAACTGGGACTTGCCCGTGCCTGGCGGCCCGTAGAGCAGCACCGAACCGCGCGGTCGCTTCTTCAAGCACTTCAGGATGTCTTTTGGTGTAAAGCGCCCGGCGGTGTTCAAATAGTCCAAGGAATACGCAGTCACCGAGGGTTTGTGCTTTTCGGTCAGATCGCGTGACAATGCTTTTTGGCTGCGCCTGATTGCCTGCACGACCGCCGCATCGTGATCAGCCTTGGAGAGATTTCCCGCGAGGCGAGCAGCCTTCACGGCGGATTCGAGCTGCGCGCTCGACACACCGTCGAGTTTCAGAATTTCGGCGGTGGCTGCCTTGGATAATTTCAACTTCTTCACCCGCAGTTGCACCAAACGTGCATGTTCTGCGCGATCCGCTTTCTTTAGGGGGGCGTGGAACACAAAGCGAGCAATCGTATCTTCCGGCAAACTCGCGCTGTCCGAAGCGAGCCAAATGGCCGGCACTGGATTCGTCGCGAGCAAGTTCTCATCGAACGGAAGCGCATCCTCCGCCCTGATCTCCACCCCAAAAAGCGCCCGCAACATCTGGGAGGTATGGGTCTGAAGCACATCAGCCGGACGCTCAACGATGAGGACCGCTGGATCCTTCCGGGCCGCGAGCAACGAGAAGGCCGCAAATGTCAGGGAGGGCAATACCGCCCGTCCTGGACTATCGAAGCGGCGAACGCGGTACGCCTGGCGCCCCGATTTGCCAATGACATCTTGCAGCAACTGGCGCTTTTCGAGGGATGGCGCGCCATACAATAGGAGATTCACCCCGGGCTCAGCGTCATTTTTCAATATCTCGGTGGCGAGAATGCGATCGTCCTCGAGCAGGCGCGCCGGGCGACCGGAGCCGATTTTGTTGTCGAAGGGCTCGAGCAGCGAGTCAAACAGGGACTCGTCACCCGCGATCAAGTCGATCCAAAATTCCGATACCCTGGCGATCTGGACTCGCCGGCCGGCGGCCATCAGCATCCCGCTCAAGCGCAGTGGCGAATTGGGTCGCATGGCTTTGCCGAGTTCCTCGGCATTCGTATTGAACAGAGCAGTCCACAGTATTCCGGCCGTCCAGCGATTCTCGGCGAGATGCTCGAAAATGCCAGCGAGTCCTTGAGACGCGGTCGTTAGGAAGGCAAACGCTAGGATGTCCTGCTCGAGAGCCGATAGACCGAGTATCCGCCCGAGCTGATGCAGCCGCGCGGCAAATGGGGAAATAGCCTCGCGGGTGTGGTCGGAGATGTCATCCAGCGCCGCGAGGGTCACCTGCTTATCCGCTGCGAGGGCTCGAAATTCATCTGCATTGTCAGAGACCCAATCATGGACCGCATAGCCCTCGAGAAGGAGTTTCGCCTGCTCGGCACTCGCGCGGCCTGAAAAGGCGTGGTTCATCTGAGCGAGCAACTTCATCACCCGATCGAGTGAAAGCTTTTTCGCACGCTCGGCACCTTGAATCGTTTCGACTTCGTCCGGCCAATCGAGCAGGCCGTTCGCCGCTGCGTACCACGCGGAGAAGGCAACCGCGTCACGACACAGGTTATCGGAGAGCTGCGGGTGCGCCGCAAGACGTAAGAGCCAGGAGGCGGCCTGCGGGATGGAAATCTGGGGTTTAGACGACATGTAACGGACCTCAGTACTTGGTGTTATCCGCGATGCGCTCAAGAACCCATGATGCTTATCCAGTTATTGGATACTTATATGTAGTCTATCTATAAAGTGGTAGCGATGGAAGTAGCAGATGAATACCTTGCTTGAATGAGGGAGGAAAAGCTTCTAACGAGCCTCGCCACCGTGATTCGCAAGCGACGAATGGCGCTAAAAGTCAGCCAAGAGGCATTTGCTGATCTAATCGGAATGCACCGCGCGTATTACAGCGCAATTGAGCGCGGCCAAAGGAACGTAACTCTCGGCACCCTCCATCGGGTTGCCAAGGGGCTCGGTGTGCGGATGGCAGATCTTATGCGGGATTGTAATATCTGAAGCGCTCTCGCCCCGGATGCGCTTCTGGCGCGCCTTCACCAATCCAAATGGTATGTACCAGTTATTCCCTTGAAACTTGTTTTTGAACAACATCTTAAACTTGTAATACACAATCACTAAAGACTTGATATAATACAGCATTAAAGACTTGAGATCATGCGATGCCTGCCCTCCACAGAAAGCTCGCCGAATCGCTGGCGGAACTTGCGAAGGCTCAGACCGGCAACAGGCGGGTATTTCGATCCGAAGAACTCTCACGCGTACACCGCGAACGACTGCTGCGGGCAGGCCTCTTACAGCAGGTTGTGCGGGGCTGGCTCATCGCCTCAAGCCCTGGCACAGCCCAGAGCGAGAGTACGCCCTGGTTTGCCTCCTTCTGGGAGTTCTGTGCTCGCTATTGCGAAGTGCGATTCGCGACCGAGTGGCATTTGTCAGCCGAGCAATCGTTGCTGCTTCACGCCGAAAACAGCGTCATTCCCCCACAGGTCATCATCTACAGCCCTAAGGGCGCTAACAATTCGACGAGTCTTCTCTTCGGCACCTCCCTCTACGATTTGAAGGAGACACAGCCCCCACCCGCGGCAGACCTCCTCGTGAGGAATGGGTTACGCCTACTCGCAATCGAAGCCGCGCTGATCAAGGTGCCCGAGGCATTTTTCGCGGCCAAGCCCATCGAGGCACAAGTGGCGCTATCGACCATTCGCGAGCCATCGGGGCTGCTTCGAAGGCTACTGGAAGGCGGTAACTCCGTGGTCGCAGGTCGACTGATCGGTGCTTTTCGCCGTATCGGTCGTCCCGAGATCGCCGATGAAATCCGCGCCGCGATGACCGCCGTCGGGTATGCAGTCCGGGAGTCGGATCCTTTTGTCGCGGGATATGAATTCGGCACGATTGCGCCAGCAGAGGCACCCATTGTCAGCCGTATTAAGAGCTTGTGGCAGGCGATGCGAGACCCTGTGTTACGCGCCTTTCCACCGGTACCCGGACTGCCCCGGGATCGTCGGGTTTATCTCCGCTTTGTCGACGAGATCTATCGGAGCGACGCCTACCATTCGTTGTCAATCGAAGGCTACCAGGTCACGCCAGCCATGATTGAGCGTGTGCGCTCCGGCGACTGGAGTCCCGGATCGAGCGACGCAGATCGTCAGAGTCGTAACGCTTTGGCGGCACGTGGCTACTGGCAGGCATTCCAATTGGTCAAGGGCTCAGTGCGGGAGATCATTGCCGGCGCGAACCCAGGTACCCAGGTTCGATTCGCTCACCGAGATTGGTATCGAGAACTGTTCCAACCCTCGGTTGCAGCCGGAATCATTCCCGCGAGCGCATTGGCGGGATATCGCAACGATTTCGTTTTCTTGCGCACATCTCGCTACGTCCCACCACGATGGGAGGCCGTGCATGACGCGATACCGGCGCTCTTTGATCTTCTGGAGGCGGAAGTCGAGCCCGCGGTTCGATCTGTGCTCGGTCATTGGCTCTTGGGTTACATTCATCCGTACATGGACGGCAACGGACGAATGGCCCGTTTCCTGATGAATGCCATGTTGGCCTCGGGCGGATACCCATGGACCGTCGTGCGAGTCGAGGACCGCGCTCGCTATCTTCGCGCCTTGGACAGCGCAAGTATCGATCTTAACATCGAGCCCTTCGCCACCTTCCTCGCAGAGCGCGTTGCGTGGTCGGCCGCGCAGGACCCCGCCGCCACGCTGCCTTGATTGAAACTTGGCGCCGGGTGATTCAAAGAGGCAACTAACGCGCGGCGTCGGTCGTTTCGGCCAGACCCAGCACGGCATAGCCTCTGGCTTTCAGCATCGCCAGCAGACCACTCGGGAGCAGCACGTCGCTCATCTTGAGCACGGCGAAACTTTGTCCGTTTTCCGACAACGCCTTCTCGGCTGCTTTCAGCCATGCGTCATGGATGCTTGCCTCAATATCCTGAACACCCAAGTCCTTGACGAAGGAAACCTCTCTGAACCCCTCCCAGCAGGGATCTCGTGGCTTCCTCTCGATGCTCGACTTCAACCACTTCATGCGCTTGGGAAGAGCGGAGATAGTGCCCAGCACCCAGAGCACATGATCGCCCTTGCTGACTTTCCACAAGCCTGGTCCCGGTTGCTCGCCGGTGACGACCAGTTCCGGCACCCCGTCACCGGTACCCTCCGATTTGACCGAGGGACCGTCCGCCGAGTACGCATCACCAGCGCAAAGGAATGCCGTTGCCACGGCTGCAGCTGCGCAGATGCCTATTGTTGGCCTGATACTTCGCACCAGCCCTCTCCTCGCGCGAATGTCCCGCCGACGTCCGGCCACGGATACCTTCACTACCCGTATGAATCCAGCCTCGATTGGACGCCGTACCCTGATCAACGTTCCATGCAGGTTTGCCGGCAAGTCACTTCGCGGACCGGGTAGCCTTCGATGAGAGCTTTCGCAGTGATTCCCTCTTCTCACCGACCTCCGCAACGATTTGTGGCCAGCGCACCTTGTGAAGGGCAGTGGTGGTTCGAAATTCCTCGAGCGGAACGGCCTTGAGGGGGTCGATGCCATAGAGCAGGAATACCCTGATCGCAGCGATGTCACCGGCGATATCGGCGACACGTTCGAGAAGTTTGAGACCAGTCCTTTCGTCTCGAGCCACGACTTCCTGTCGAATGAATGCTCGCGCGACATTCACAGCAAGCCGCGCCTGGCCGATTCCCGCATCGGTGCGCTTTTGGGGCAATAAATGCAGATTCTGGATGCGGCTGTCCAGCACGTCTATCGGATGGATAACTCGCAGGTGACCGATCTTCGGCATCTTCAGCTCGATCGCACGACGGGCGAGATCTTTGGTGGTAAGACCAGCAACACCCGAGAGGAAATCCACTTGCTTCACTTGCCCACCTCTCGTGCGGTGAGTCACTTTGCCGGTTTGCGGCGTCGAATCATCGAGCGCCGGTATCCAGATCTGCCAGCCGAGACGCCGAGCAAGATCCTTTGCGAGAACGGAATCGCCGATGAAATCGGCATCTGCCGTCACACCCGAAACGAGATTCTCTGGAAGCTCCACCTTCAGATGATCTGCCCAGAAGGCTAGCGCCTGGCCGCCTACCAGCAAACCGCGGGGCGAGCATATGCTCAGGATCTTCTGCACATCCTCAGGACTCAGAGGCGCCTCGATATCGCGCTCACTCTTCATCGAAGGTGCTCGCAGGATTCAAGATTCGTGCAGCGCGCGCAAGCTCCGGGGGAATCATGTGCTTACTGCCCCGATCCTCGTCCTTCGCTCCTGCAACAGATTCGGCCAAAGACGAAGCGAACGCCCGCGGGGAAAGCACTACGGCGACGAGCCGCCCGTGCTTCACGATGTCCACCCGGCCCAATGCCGCAACATCGTCGAGAAGACCGCCGAAATTGTTCTTGGCGTTGCTGGCAGATACAGTTTTTGACATTTGGCCATTTTAGCCAAAACAGGTATGGCTAGGCAAGTAAGGCCCTGGGCCGCAAAGCGCTGCAGAGTCAACCGGCGGCGCACGAAGGCACTGGGGAGTGGCATGCCGGGCTCCGCATGCGCCCAGCCGTGCGCCTTCAGGTGATGCGCATCACAAATCCGATCAATCCGACCGCCTCATTCACCATATTCAACGGCAAAGCGTCGACTCTCCGCTACTGGCATACGCGTTAGTGCGGATATCCTCCGCGATCCTTTTGCATTGAGTATGTACGCATCCACTTATCGGAATATGAATGGCGGAATTCCCCACCGGGACCTCACAAGCGACGGTTGTGCGGCGGACGGCCACCAGCGTCCGGCGCGAGAGGCTACGAACCCTGAGTCGAGCCACGTCGGCCGTGTTTGGCCGCCGCACCCTGTACCTGTCCACGCGCATCAAGTTCTTCGTAAATCTTCTCGTCGCAGCGGCGTGGGCCGTCATTTCCTACCGCCTGGCCGGACGCTGGATCGCTGATCTGACCGTCGTAGTGGGTTCCGTGATTGCGCAGACCGCAATCCTATCCATCGCGATTATTCCGGGGTTCATGAATGCCTTCATGGCATGTGGCTTGCTGCTCGATCGGCGGCCGTTGCGGCGGCGGATCGAAACCTATCCCAACATCAGCATCATCATCGCCGCATACAACGAGCAAGACTCCATCGCCAGCACCATCGAGAGCATTGCGCAGCAGAACTACCCGGGAGCGCTCGACGTCATCGTTGTCGACGACGGCTCCACGGACAACACCCTGCGGGAATCGCAGCGGCTCAATTACCCGTGGCTGCGGGTGCTCGACCTGCAGCAGAACGGCGGCAAGTCGAAGGCGCTGAACCGAGCGCTGACACTGGTGCGCTACCCGCTCACGATCACCCTCGACGCCGACTCACTGCTTCACCGAGACGCGCTTGCCAACCTCGTCGGGCGCCTCGTGAGCGACCCTATCGGCACCGCGGCAGTGGCCGGTGCGGTATTGGTGCGCAACTCCCGCCTCAATTTCGTCACGAAGGTCCAGGAGTGGGATTACTTCCACGGCATCGCCGCCGTCAAGCGCCTGCAAAGTTTCTATCACGGGACACTGGTGGCGCAGGGCGCATTTTCAATCTATCGCACGGCCGTCCTGCACGAGGTCGGCGGGTGGCCGGATTGCGTCGGCGAGGACATCGTGCTCACCTGGGCCATCTTGCGCCGCGGCTACCGCGTCGGATTCGCGGAGGACGCCGTTGCATTCACCAACGTGCCGGTGACCATCATGCAACTCATTCGCCAGCGACAGCGCTGGTCGCGGGGTCTCATCGAAGCATTCCGACATCATTGGCCTCTGCTGTTCCACCTACGAATGACGACGCTGTTCATCTGGTGGAACCTGACGTTCCCCATCCTCGACCTCACGTTCACCTTCCTGTTCATACCCGGCATCGTGCTCGCGTTGGCGGGCGTCTACTGGCTCGCCGGGCCCATGACGTTGCTCGTACTCCCCCTGGCCACGCTCATCAACCAGCTGATGTACCGGATCCAGTCCGGCATGTTCGTCGCACAGCGGCTGAAGGTCCGCCGCAATCCAATCGGATTTCTGGCGTACGTATTGCTGTATTCGTTCGTGCTCCAGCCCGCTTGCGTCATCGGCTATTTCAAGGAACTGCTCGGCATGCGCAAGCTGTGGGGAACCAAATGAAACCGGCGTGGCTCCTGCTCGGCCTGTGGCTTGCCGCGGCGGCATGGGGCGCCGATTCCGACGGTACCGCACACATCCGCGCGGGCCGTGCGGCACTCGAGGCCAGCAATCCGGGATTGGCCCGCGCGGAGTTCCAGGCCGCGGTCAGTGCGGCACAGGTCGACGAAGATCGACTGGCAGCCCTGATAGGTCTGGGTCGAGCGGAACTTTGGCTGGGGCACTATCGCGCGGCCCTCGAGGCGTTCGACCAGGCCCGGCGCTTTGCCGTGAGCACTGCTGATCGACAGGTGGTCGACACGGGCGCCGCCCGCGCGCTAAACGCGCTCGACTATCACCAACGAGCTTATGCGCTGGTGGCACCCTATGCGCCCGGAGACGCGGCAACGAGCCTCGAACTGGTGCGGGCGGCCACGGCACTGGGACGCGCGGACGAGGCGCAGCGCTTCATGTCCGCGATTCCCGCACCCGATCCGGCGACGCGCATCGGTATCGATTTACTACGGGCGCAGTCCCAGGTCGATTTCGAGCTCGCCCCACGACTCCAGGGCGGATTCTCGTTCATGCACGACAGCGACGGCCTCGTCATCAACACCTACAGTCTCACGACGTTGCTGCCCGGAACGCCGGGCGGCGCTACCTTCAACACCTGGCGCCTCTTTGCTGCGACGTCGGATGTCAGCGGGTCCGGGCAGAGCGATCACCTGACCGAGGCTGCCGTCGGCGACCGCCTGCGCATCGGGAGTCTTCAGCACCTCGACATTCAAGCGGGCGCAGGCAGCGTCTCCGGCCGTAGCTTCTTCGAAGGATCCATTCAGTGGGATGATCAGCTGAGCGATGTAGCCTCCGTCTTTGCCTCGGCCGACCGGGTACCGATCGTCACGCCGACGGCACTGGCAAGCGAGATCCTCTACAGTACGTTCAGCCTGGGAGGCAGCGTTCGGGCCGCAGACCACTGGATGCTGGTCCCTGTTTACTATCACCAGGCGTTCTCCGACGGCAACCAGCGCGACGGCGCTCGATTCAAGGTCGTGCTCGCGCCGTTCGAAATACCCGATTCCGGCTCCGCGCTCGGCGCCCAACTCGAGGCGCGCGCATACCGCAGCACTCAGCCCTCGGCCGGCACCTATTTCAATCCGGCACGGTACGATCAAGTGCAGGTCGGCCTCATCGGGATACACCAATTCAACCCCGACTGGCGCATGCGATTCACGGCGGGCGTCGGACCGGAGACCATCGACGGTTCGAGCGCACAGACTTTTTCGTGGGCGCTGTCGCTGACCGGGCGCCTCCCGGGCAACGGCCGCCTCGAGTTGCAGGTGGGCCGGGATTCCTTTGCCTCCTTGCAGGGCGGCGGTTCAGGTTACCGGAGCAATGAAGGGTCCCTGACGGTCGGTTGGCCAATCTTTTAGGCACACGCCCCTCGCGGCGGTAGCTTCGCGATCTCCCGAAGAACGACTACTCCCTCAGCAGATGCCTGTAGATGCCTGTGGAATCTTCGCAGCGGAACAGTCAGCTGCGCTGTCGCAAGGGTCTATACTCAGTGGCTTCTTTCGCTTGGCGGAACGCTATGAAAAATTCAAAAGTCGCACTCGCGTTTTGTTCTCTGCTATTCGCGGTTACCGCCTCTGCACAGGTGGCACTGAAATCCGATACACCCAGCATCTTGTTCTGGACGCCTGAACAGCAGAGCACGGGATATCGCAGCATCGAAAAGATCTACCAGGTCGTCACCGTAAAGCGCGGCGCCAAGGTGCACCCCTTACCCAAGGCTCCCGGGCAACTGTCGCCGACTTGGGACTACGCGGGCCGTCAGTGGACGGTCGCCGACTACATGAGCGCGAACCGAACCTCGGGTGTCTTGGTTCTGAAGGATGGCAAGATTGTGTTGGAGCGCTATGGCCTGGGCCGCACACCAAAAGATCGCTGGACTTCGTTCTCTGTCGCCAAATCCCTGACCTCGACGCTGGTCGGTGCGGCCATTCAGGACGGCAAGATCAAGGGACCGGACGACCTGGTCACGAACTACGTGCCCGAGCTCAAGGGCTCAGCCTACGATGGTGTCACCGTGAGGCAGCTGCTCATGATGAGCTCGGGGGTGAAATGGAATGAGGATTACACGGATCCTAAGTCGGACGTGGCCCAGGCGGGCTTTACCGGCAGCGAACCGGGCATGGACCCTTTGGTGAGTTACATGCGTCATTTGCCGCGCGCCACCGAACCGGGCACGAAGTGGCACTACGATACGGGCGAGACGGACATGGTCGGCATCCTGGTCGCCAATGCCATCGGCGAACCCCTCTCGCAATACCTCTCCGAAAAAGTCTGGACCACCTATGGCATGGAGCAGGATGCGGTGTGGATGGTGGATGCATCGGGCAAGCAGGAACGCGGCGGCTGCTGCATGTCCATGACCCTGCGCGACTATGCGCGCGTCGGACAATTCATCCTGGATGGCGGCAAGGCGCAAGGTCGACAGGTAGTTCCTTCCTGGTGGGTGGCGCAGGCCACGACCAAGGAGATCGACAACGGCGCGGGTGGCTACGGCTATTTCTGGTGGATCCGGGAAAATGGCAGCTACGAAGCGGTCGGTATCTTTGGCCAATCGATCACGACGTTCAAGGACGACCGGTTGATCATCGTCATCAATTCGGCGTGGCCGGCCGCTACCGGCAAGGAATACAGCGCGGCCCGCACTGCGTTCGTCAACGCATTGCACGACGCAGCGAAATCCCTCTGAGGGCGTCTACGCGATCAGGCTATCAGTCCAGCGACGGCTACGATCGTGTGCCCTGGAACCGCGGAAACCCGTTGGTCAGATGCGTCGAGTTGCCAAGGGCGTCGGGCTGCCATGCGTCTAGCGCACAAACGCGGTACCAGCGCTCCGTCAGGCGCCGGTTTTCGCGTCTTGATCACCGCGCCCGACATAGCGCCGCTCGCCGGTGCGCGGGTCGAACATGACTTCCACGGGCTCTCCGGTTGATGGATCGATAAACTTCTCATCCGTCCGCTGCCAGTGGCCATTCGGTGGCTGCTCGTTGCGACGGTAACGCCAGCACTCGAACAGGGTGCCGATGAGGACGATCGCGCCGAGGGCCAGCAGCTGCCAGCCGGGCGCATGAATTCCACAGGCCAAGAGGACGATACCGACGCCGGTGAGGATTGCTGCCACCGCAATCACGACGGTCCGCAGCATGATCAGACCGCCGGTTCCAGCACCACTGCCGTTCCGTAGGCAACGATCTCGCTCATCGTCTGGCCGATCTCGGATGAATCGAATCGCATCATCACAATGGCATTGGCGTGCATGAGATTTGCGTTGCGGACCATGCGATCGACGGCATGCCGCCGCGCCTCCTCGAGTAATTGGGTGTACTCGGTGATTTCACCGCCGACGATTGAGCGCAGCCCCGCCATGATATTTCCGCCAAGCCCGCGGCTTCTGACCACCACGCCGAAGACCTGACCCTTGACCTCGCGGACGCGATGTCCGGGCACGTTCTCTGTGGTCACGACAAGCATGGCACCTCCGCAGGGGTTGCAACCGGTCCTGGTAGGCTACCTGAGCGGACCCTCCTTGGCGAGAAGGCCTCATTCACTCGTCAGATATCACCAATCCGGCCGCCAAGTCGAACCATCCCTGCCTTCTCCGCTTGCGCAGTCCACGGCGCCGTTTCTTCGGCTCAGGGCTTACGGTCGCGGTAGGGGAAAAACCAGGGTTTACGCTCCATTACCCAATCCAAGTGAACGTGCTTGGGCTCGCGGAACGCATCGAGCCCTTCGGACCCGAGTTCACGTCCGATGCCACTGTGGCGCATGCCCCCGAAAGGCGCGGCGTCGTTATCGGTCAGAGGATCGTTGATCCAGAAAGTGCCCGCCTTGATCGATTCCATCGCACGCATCGCGGTTGCCAGGTCCTTGGTGTAAATCGAAGCACCCAGCCCGTACTCGGAATCGTTGGCGAAGCGGATGGCCTCGTCCGCATCCGCCACCGTCGTGATCGACAGCACCGGCCCGAAGATCTCCTCGCGCGTGGCGACGCTGCCGTGAGGCACGTCGGTGAGGATGGTGGGTTGGAAGAAGTGCCCGGGAAGCCCCGCCTGCCGCGACATTCCGCCGCCGAGCTTGAGGGTGGCCCCGTCCTTTGCCGCGCGTGCCACCTGATCTTCGACCCGCCGCGCCGCTTCCTGCGAAATCAGCGGGCCTATGTCCGTGTCGGGTACCATCGGGTTGCCGACTTTGAGCCGCGCGACGTACTCGTGCATCCGCTGCGTAAACTCCGTCGCGATCGGATGCTCCACATAGATGCGCTTGCTCGACGTGCACACCTGACCGGCGTTGAGCAGCCGCGCCCAGGCAACGCCGGGGACCGCAACATCAAGATCGGCATCCTTGAAGACGATGAACGGATCGATCGAACCGAGCTCGAGATTGACCTTCTTGAGTTGTGCGCCGGCGGCAGCCGCGATCTTGCGTCCGACCGCGTTGGAGCCGGTGAACGCGATGAGATCTACATCCGGATGCTCGATGAGTGCCGTGGCGGTATCGGCCGCGCCGGTCAGGACATTGACGACGCCTGCGGGCAATAGCTCGTACACTTCTGCCAGCTTGAGGTTCGACAGCGGGTTCTGGTGGGGCGGCTTGCAGACTACCGTGTTGCCGGCCACAATGGCCGGCGCCACCTTCCAGGCCATCAGCAACAGGGGGAAATTGAACGGCACGATCGCTGCGACGACGCCGAAGGGCTCCTTGATCGTGAAGTTCAGCTGGTGGGGCGCCACCGGCGGTACCGAATTACCATAGGACGAGCGCGCCACCTCGCCGTAGTACTCGAAACAGGCCGCGACCCAATCGATGCAGTCGACGGCCTCGCACAACGGTTTCCCGGTCTCCTCGGTCATCAGCGACGCCAGCGCGTGCTCGCGGGCGCGGATTCGAGCGCCGATCTCGCGCAGCAGCTTCGCCTTCTCCACTCCCGGCACTTTCCACCACGCATGCTGCGCAGCTTTTGCCGCCGCGACGGCACGAGTCACATCCGCGGGGCCGCAGTCCGGGACCCGACCGAGCAATTCCAGCGTCGCCGGATTCCTGATCTCACGGCTGCTGCCGCTCCGCGCATCGACCCATTCGCCGTTGATCAGGATCTTATGCATGTCTTCGTGCCCTTGAAGCTGCGTAAACGCCTCCTATGATGCCTGAGCGGCGCTGAATCCCGATAGCGTGGCAGAATCCCGCGGGGCAGAATAGGCAATGTCCGCTACGCCCACCGCTGCCGCCCTGCTCGTCTGGCTGACACCCTCGATGTTCGCGCTGTTCCTATATGGCATCGGGCAGGGACTCATCAAGCGGTACATCGGCGAAGTGTCGCCGGCCCGTTTCTGCCTGTACTTCGTGCTCGCCAAGGCGATGGTCAACTTGTCGTGGTTCTTCACCCATGACCACCCCCCACTGCTGTCGGCGGACGGACGGCCCTTCCTGGAGCTCGGCGTCCTCGCCTACATCATCGACGGCACCGGCTGGATCCTGTACTTCGAGTCGATCATCGCGGGTCCAATCACCATCGTCGGAACTCTGTCGGCGGCGTATCCCGCACTCACCGTCCTGTTCGCGCGGATTTTTCTCGGGGAGCAATTGGGCACCCTGCAGTACGCAGCGGTGGCCCTGGTGATCGGCGGCTGCCTCGGGCTGTCCTATTCACCGCCGGACACCGAAGCAAAAATTCGCAGCCAGCGCTGGATCCCGCTCGCCTTCCTTGCGCTCATATGCTGGGCCACCTCCAACACCCTGGTCAAACACGCCTACTCGTTTGCCGAGGCGAGCGAGGTCAGCCTCATGCTGTGCAACACCATCGGCGGCGCACTATCGCTCGGCCTGTACGGATTGCTCAAGGGCCGGCAGGGGGCGCACTCAGCACGCGAGTATCTGCATTCGTTCATCCCCATGGGGATGATGGCCGGCGGCGACCTCGGCGTGATCGTTGCGAGCCGCTACGGGCCCATTTCCATCGTCATTCCGTTGACAGGTGCATATCCGGTGGTGACGCTTGCGTTCGCAGCGCTGATTCTCAAAGAGCGCATCTCCATGCTCCAGTACGGTTGCATCGGCGCGATCATTGTCGGCATGGTGTTCTGCACCTGACCATCGGCGCGCGGCTCCGAATGCGGTTGGGGCTCTCTTGCCCGCAGGGCGCCAGGCCCCGTGACCTCTTTGTCAGTTCCCTGCAGCGCCAAATGCAGTAATCTTTTGCCGGTTCCCTGCAACTTGCACGACCCCTGCGGTGTTATGAGCGTAAGGATCGATGCAACCACCTACGCCGGGAGACCCAGATGACTACCCTCTCTTCCAAACTTACCGCCTTTGCGGCTGCCATAGTTGTGAACGGCCTGGTCATGGGAGCCCTCGGATTTCTGTTCGAAATCCAGTCGAACCCCCATATGTCGGTGCTCTCATTCGCCAGGGCAGTCGCCGCGCATCAGTGGTTGAGCTAGCATAAAGGTATCGTGACCGTCGCTACCAGCCCACCCTCGGGACGATTGCAAAGTGCAAGGCCGCCGCCGTGGGCTTTGGCGATTCGATCCACGATGGACAATCCAAGCCCCGCGCCCAACTGCGCTCCGCGCGCGACGTGTTCTCGGGCAAAGGGTTTGATCAAGCTGTTCGGATCCATCAAGCGGACGCCGGGCCCGTGATCCAGCACGCTCAAGGTCATGCTGCCGTCCCGGTAAAGCGTGCTCACCTCGATCTGGCCGCCCCCATAGCGAGCCGCGTTGTCCACCAGATTGGTAACTAACCGTCTGATGGCAAGCGCGCGGAATCCAAACGCCGGCAGGTTCGCCAGTTCCCAACGCACCGCCTTGCCGGCGGCAACATAGCGCTGACAGACTTCAGCAACGACCTGATTGAAATCACCCTCCACCGGCTCCTCTTCCCTCCCCGTCTTGGCGTAGTCCGCGAACTGCAAAAGAATGCCGTTCATTTCCTCGATATCCTGCAGCATGCCCGAAATCTGACTCACGTCCGGTCTCATCTGCGCCAGTTCAATGGCCAGTCGCAGGCGGGTGAGAGGCGTCGATAAATCATGCGAAATGCCCACGAGCATCAAACGCCGATCGGAGTCGAGTGCTTCCAGATTTAGCGCCAACTGATTGAATCCACGGCTGAGTTCGCGGATTTCCTCAGGACCGCTTTCAGGCAGCGGCGCGAGCATTTGCCCACGTCCTAGAGTCCGGGCCGCGCCCAGCAGGCTCTGCAGCTGGCGCCGCAACCAATAAAAAATGATGTAGACGCCAATCGTGCAGATTACCAAGGCGAACAAGGCCCACTCGACGTCCACCAAGAATCTCAAGATGCCTTTCGGATGATAGATCTGGTAAGGCTGCACGTAGCGCTCGTAGACCGCCGGACGAACCACCGCAATCCACAGAAAATTATTCAGGATCAACACGAGGGTCAGGAACAGTGCGTTGCGACCGACCAGGGATTTGGGCAGCAGTCTCATATCATTTACTCATCGGGTCATTGCGTATCAGGGTCATTGCGTATCAGGGTCATTGCGTATCAGGATCGTTGGGTATCGGGGTCATCCATGCATCAGGGTTAATTGCGCGTCCGATCCATTCATGCGTCGGGCACGAAAACGTAGCCGAAGCCCCATACGGTTTGTATGAACTTAGGCTCTGCGGAATCGGTTTCAATCAAGCGGCGAAGCCGGGAAATTTGCACATCCATGCTGCGATCGTAGGCGCCATGCTCGCGCCCGCGTGCAAACTCCATCAGTTTCTCCCGCGATAGCGGCTTGCGCGGGTGACGCACGAGCGCCTCGAGTACTGCGAACTCCCCGGTCGTCAACGCAAGCGTCTTCCCGGCCCTTGCAAGAATCCGCGTCCCCAGATTGAGTTCAAAGTCGCCGAAGCGGATAACGGCATCGCGCTCCGCTGGTGCGCCGATCGGAGGCTTTCGGTCGCGCCGCAAGACCGCGTTGATTCGAGCCACCAACTCCCGCGGATTGAAGGGCTTCGCCAGGTAATCGTCCGCGCCCATTTCCAGACCGACGATCCGGTCGACGTCGCCACCTTTGGCGGTGAGCATGATGATGGGCAGCTCGACTCCCGTGCCGCGCAAACGTCGGCACAGACTCAGTCCATCCTCTCCCGGAAGCATGAGGTCAAGCACCAACAGATCGACCTTTTGCCTGGCAAGAATCGCGTCCAATTGTTCGCCATCTGGGGCCGTGGCGACGATAAACCCTACCTCTTGGAGATAGGACTGCAGCAGAGTGCGCGTGCGGCGATCATCATCCACGACCAGTATTTTGATGGGGCCACGTTTCATAACGCATCGATCCAATGTCCAACGGCGGATCCCAAGGCCTAACGGCAGATCATAAGTCCAACGGCGCATCTTGAGTCTAACGCCGCCGCCCCCGCCGGGCTCGGACGGAAACATTTGTTTACAAAATTTCGGGCCGCTGAAACAGCCCATTTACAACCAACCCCTACGATTCATCCCTACTTACAACCCAACTTACAACCCGCCTATTGAAACCCACCCCTGCGACGCATCCATCCAAAATAAAATGACGTTCCGAGTACTACCGATGCGACCTCACGCCGATATTCCAGGAAAGTTCCCGGACGACTCATCGGCGCATTACAGCCGCACGGCAATGATGTTCCATTGGACGATTGCGGTGCTCATATTGTTCGAATTCGCCTCGGCCCTATCGTTCAGCCTCTTCAATCCCGGCGATGCAGGATATTTTCACTCCGCCTATCGCTTGCACATGTCGGCGGGCATGGCGCTGCTCGTGTTTAGTGCGTCGTGCATTGCGTGGCGGCTGATGCACAAATATCCCCCTCTGCCGCGCGACATGCACGCAGCGACGCGCGCGCTGGCCACGCTGGCGCTCATCCTGCTGTATGTCTTCATCATCTCCGTCCCGGCAATCGGCTGGGCAATACTCTCCACTCGAAACACGGCGGTTGGGATATTTGGGAAGCTCCATTGGCCCAACATCGCCTATCTCGGCCAGATGACCTACGGGCAGCGCGTCCGCCTGCATGGTTTCTTGGTCGCAGTACACACCAAGCTGGCATATCTCGGAATTGGCTTGGTCGGCCTGCATGTTGCGGCGTCGCTGTACCACCACTTCTACCGACGCGATGATGTTCTGACACGCATGCTGCCGGAAATAAAACCCAAACATTGAGAATGAACCAAACATCGGTTGTTACAAGGTAAGGCCGATTCCTCAGGATTTTAGGATCAAAATAAATGCATTACACCGCCACCCTCTGTATTTTCTTGGCCGCCGCCGGCGTTGCCGCAGCCTCGCAGACCACCTACAACATAGATCCGAATCATACTCACCCGGTGTTCGAGGCCGATCACCTGGGCGGCGTTTCCGTGTGGCGCGGCCTTTTCAAAAAGACCCGCGGCACCATCGTTCTCGATTCCGCCGCACGTACCGGCACCGTGGATGTCGCCGTCGACATGGCCAGCGTCGACTTCGGCAATGACGATCTCAACGACGTCGCGGTCAATTCTTCGGCGCCGCCGATCTTCGAGGCAAAGAAATATCCCGAGGCGTACTACAAAGGCACGCTGGGTGACTTCGTCGATGGCTCGCCGACGACCGCCACGGGATCACTGACTCTTCATGGGGTCACGAGGCCCATGACCTTGGCAATCAACTCCTTCAAATGTGTCGACGACAAACCGTTGCCGAAGCAACAAGTGTGCGGCGCCGACGCGTTCTGTGTGTTCAACCGCGCGGACTTCGGTATAACCGTCGGCCAAAGATACGGCTTTAGAATGCAGGTGACGCTGCGCATTCAGGTGGAAGCCATCCGCGCCGAGTGACCCGGCGTTGCGGGCCGGCCCGTGGCATCGTAGGCTCCTGGCTTCGGGTTCTTTGCGCTCGCCCATCGAGAATGACGTGTACCCGCAAAATGGGATTCGTGCACGACACGCCACCCTGTGCTAAGTTATAAATCCCATCGGTAGGCGCGAATCAGCTCGTAACGAAAGCAGCGGTTCAGGTGGACTTAAGGCGAATTATGTTCCATAGAATTGCAGTCATCTGGTTGCTCAGCGCCGGCTTAGGCTTAGCTGGTGTTCCCGCCGCAGCCTGCTGCGATGCCACGGCGCCGATACGGGATTGCTGCCCCGGACAGCAGTCGGGCCAAGGCAGCCCGATTTCGAGCGGCGCCTCGGTCGCCGCGGTGTGTTGCACGGCCGCCGCGACGCAACCGGCGACAACGAACGCGCAGGCCGGGACGCCGCAAACTCGGAAGTATCCGCCGCATCCGGACCCGATGACGCTGATCGCGTGGCCGATCCTCGCGGTATCCGATCACACCTCGCCATCGTCCGAAGTTTGTTCCGCCGCTCCTGCTTACTATCCCTCCCAGTCCAAGCTGTACCTCACCAGCGGACACCTGCGCCTCTAGCTCTAGCCTCTACGTTTCTGTCGGGCCACACGGCCCTCCCCATTGAGCTGATCTTGCCGGGGTTCGCGCATGCGCGGCCTCGCAATGAGGCATGTATGCAACCTTTCGCGAATTTGTCCCGGTTGGGACTGTTGAACGTCATCGGCTTTTTGGCCGGCGTTCTTCCCTGTGTTCTCCCCTTCGCTTTTCCCTTCGTGTCAGGGATTGCGCATTCCTCACCGGCGGCCGATGAAGGCCAATCTCTGCCAGCCCAAGCCGGCTCAGAGGGCCATCCCGTCGCAGATACGAATCTACCGCTCACGATGGAGCAAGCCGCGCGGCTCGCAACCATCGATCAACCGCTGCTCACGGCGCGCGAAGCGAAGATCCATGCCGAGGAACACCAAGCAGTGGCTGCGGCGCAGCTACCCGATCCACAACTCTCCGGAGGGATCAGGGAACTCCCGATCGACACCTCGGAATCCTTCAGTACGCGCCGCGATAACTTCACCGAGTTCACCATCGGTCTGAGTCAGGATTTTCCGCGCGCCGAGAAGCGCAGGCTCGAGAGCGCCCGCAAGCAACTCGATGCCGAGGCAGATCGTGCCGCGCTCGAGAACGAGCAGCGGATGGTGCGCCGAGATGCGTCGCTCGCCTGGCTCGATGTCTACGAAGCCGAGCAAAGCTTGAAGATCGCACAACGACTGGTGGATGAGGCGGCCCTGCAAGTGCAGGCGCTGGAAAAAGACTACGGCAGCGGCAAGGCATCGCAGGCCGACTGGCTGGCGTCCAAGGTCGAAGTCGGCCTCGCCGCCGATAAGGCCCACGACTGGTTGCATCATGTGCAGCGCTCACGGGCGGCCTTGAGTCGCTGGATAGGCGCTGCCGCGGAACAGCCGATCGCGGAGTCTCTTACCATGCCCGGAACTTTAAGTCCGTTGCCCGGCTTGATGGCCGGTGCCGACCATCATCCGGTGATCGGAAACCTGGACAAACAGATCGAAGCTTCTTCCACCGAGGTTGCGCTCGCCCGGCAATCCTATAAGCCCGACTATTCGGTGGAGGTGTACTACGCCTACCGGCGCGACTTCGCCGATTTCGCCGGCATTCAGTTCAAGGTTGGCCTGCCGTATTTCACCAAGAATCGACAGGATCGCGGGCTGGCCGCCGCCCTCGAGCAGTCGCATGTCAGCGAAGATCGGAAGCGCGACTTGCTGCGCGAGCTGCATGCGCAGGTGACTCAGGACTACGTCGACCGGCGGCATTATCAAGAACGCATCGCCGACTTCGATGCCTCGATCATTCCCGACGCCGAGCGCCGGGCCGAAACGGCGCGCGGCACCTACCAAGCGGGCCACGGCAGCTTCGACGCGGTGCTCCTCGTGCGCCGCGCTCTGCTCGAGGTGCGGCTGCAACGTCTCGCCCTGGAGGTCGAGTCGGCGCGCGCCCAGGTTCGCCTGGATTACTGGAGTGCCGCGCGCATTCCGGCCGGAGAAGCGCCATGAAACGACCTCTCAAGCTTGTGGTTGTTCTTATTGGCGTTGCATCGGTCGTCATCACTGGGATTCTGGGCTTCCTCATGCGCCATCACGCGACTACGGCGATCGAGGCGATCGCTCCCGCCTCCAAGCAGGCGAGCTACTGGTACGACCCGATGCACCCGGATCAGCATTTTGACCGGCCCGGCAAATCCCCGTTCATGGACATGCAATTGATACCCAAGTACAGGGACCAAACCTCCGCCGGTGGCGGTTCCGACGGCGGCCGTGGCAGCATCCTCATCGACCCGCGCATTGTCCAAACGCTTGGCATCCGCCTGGCAACTGTCGAGCGAAGCCGCTTCGCACGGGTGGTAGATACGGTCGGGTTGGTGGCTGTCGATGAACACCGCATCGAAGCCATTCAAGTTCGCGAACCCGGCTGGGTCGAGCGGCTCGAGATACGCGCGACCGGCGACTCGGTGCACCGCGGTCAGCTGCTCGCGAGCATTTATTCGCCTGATCTTCTCGCAACCCAGCAGGAACTGTTGATTGCACGAAGCTCCAATGATCGCCAGCTGATCGAGGCAGCCCGGCACCGGCTGGAGCTGTTCGGTTTGTCGGCCGCACAGATCGCTCGCATTGAAAAGACGGGCAAGGTCGAGCGGCGGATCGAATACTTCGCACCATTCGATGGCTACGTGATGGAACTGGGATCTCGCCAGGGTGCGGCCGTCGAACCCGGCAGCACTCTCTTTCAGCTCGTTAACTTGAGCACGGTGTGGCTGATCGCCGAAGTGCCCGAGGTGCAGGCCGCATGGATCAAGGCCGGCGATACAGCGCAGGCCGAAGTCCCGGCGCTACCCGGTGAACGCTTCGACGGTAAGGTCGACTACCTGTATCCGGAACTCATTGAGGCTTCTCGGACATTGAAAGTGCGAGTGGCCATCAAAAACCCCGGTCAGCTTTTGCGGCCCGGGATGTTTGCGACCGTTCATTTGCAGGGTCGCCAGCAAGAATCTGCGCTGACCATACCCACCGAGGCGGTGATCAAAACCGGATCTCGGAGCATCGTGATCATTGCGGATGACGCCACGCACTTTCGCCCATTACCGGTGCAGATCGGGGCCGAGCACAATGGAAGGTCGGAAGTCCTATCCGGTCTTGACGTCGGACAAAGCGTGGTGGCCTCCGGGCAGTTCCTCCTCGACTCCGAGTCCAACCTGCGCGCAGCCTTCGACAACCTCGCAGGCTCCGACGGCTCCACCGGCTCGACGACCGACGCTAACCAGACCTTGATGCCGGTGTCAGTACCAATGCCGGTGCCGATACCGGCGGCACCGCCACCCGAGGGGGCGCGCTAATGCTCGCCGGGATGATCCGTTGGTCGATCCAGAACCGCTTGCTGGTGCTGATGGCGACCGCCCTGCTCGCCGCTTGGGGCATTCACGCCACCCTCGTCACACCGCTCGATGCACTGCCGGATCTCTCCGATACCCAGGTCATCATCCGCACCGAATTCCCCGGGCAGGCACCGCAGGTGGTCGAAGATCAAGTCACGTATCCTCTCACCACGACGATGTTGTCGGTGCCCGGGGCACGGACGGTTCGCGGCTATTCGTTCTTCGGTGACTCCTACGTCTATGTCATCTTCGACGACAAGACCGACCTCTACTGGGCCCGATCGCGGGTGCTCGAATACCTGAGCCAGGTCAGCGGGAAATTACCCCCGTCGGCCAAGCCGACCTTGGGGCCCGATGGCACGGGAGTGGGCTGGATCTACGAGTATGCCCTGGTTGACCATCGTGGAAAGTATGACATCGGGCAGCTACGGGCACTGCAAGATTGGTTTCTGAAGTACGAACTGAAGAGCGTACCGAATGTCGCCGAAGTCGCGAGCGTCGGCGGGCTGGTCAAACAATATCAGGTCGTGCTCGATCCGGATCGCTTGAGGGCGCTCAAAGTTACGATCGATCGGGTCAGGCAGGCCCTGACCAACTCCAACAATGAAACGGGTGGCTCGGTCCTAGAACTCGGCGAGGCGGAATATGCCGTCCGTGCCACGGGGTACCTTAAGACCCTCGACGACTTCCGCAATGTCCCGGTGGGTTTAGGCGCCGGGGGCACTCCGATTTTGCTGGGCGATGTCGCACGTATTCAGATCGGACCTGAACTTCGCCGAGGAATTTCCGAACTTGACGGCAAGGGCGAGGCGGTGGGCGGCGTCATTGTCATGCGCGCCGGCAAGAACGCGCTGGAAACGATCGATGCCGTCAAGTCGAAGATAGCCAGTCTCAGTGCAAGCCTCCCGCCCGGGGTGGAGATCGTTCCAACTTATGACCGATCCGAACTGATCCATCAATCGGTCGCGACGTTGCGCAATCGGCTGATCGAGGAATTCATCGTCGTCGCACTGGTTTGCGTGCTCTTTCTGTTTCACCTGCGATCCGCCTTCGTCGCCATTGTCAGCCTGCCGCTGGGAATTCTCGCCGCCTTCACCGTGATGAATTGGCAGGGTGTCGATGCCAACATCATGTCCCTGGGCGGTATCGCCATCGCCATCGGCGCCATGGTCGATGCAGCGGTGGTCATGATAGAGAACGCGCACAAGCACCTGGAAACCTGGCATCACGAGAATCCGGACCGAAAACCGACCGCGATGGAGCAGTGCCGGCTGATCGGCGTGGCGGCCGCGGAAGTGGGTCCGCCGCTCTTCTTCAGCTTGCTGATCATCACCTTGAGCTTCCTGCCCGTGTTCACGCTGGAGGCTCAGGAGGGCAAGTTGTTCGGACCTCTGGCGTTCACCAAGACCTATTCGATGGCCGCTGCCGCGGGTCTGTCAGTGACCCTGATCCCCGTGCTGATGTTCTACTTCGTCCGTGGACGGATACCGCGGGAGCGCAGCAATCCCATCAACCGTGTCCTCATCCACGGGTACCGGCCGCTGCTCGATGTCGTACTGCGGCATCCGATGTCGACATTGATCGTTTCCTTGCTATTGACGCTGGCCGCCATCGTGCCGCTCACGCAACTCGGCAGCGAATTCATGCCGCCGCTGGTGGAAGGTGATCTGCTGTACATGCCCTCCGCGCTACCGGGGCTGTCCGCCGACAAGGCATCTCAGCTGCTGCAGCAAACCGACAAAGTGCTCATGCAATTTCCGGAGGTGGAGCGTGTCTTCGGCAAGATAGGACGCGCCGAGACGGCGACCGATCCCGCCGGGCTCGAGATGTTCGAAACCACCATCCAGTTCAAACCACGGTCCGCATGGCCCAAGGACATGACTCAGGATGAGTTGATCGACCAGATGAACCTGGCACTGCAAATCCCGGGGCTGTCCAATCTCTGGGTCCAACCGATCCGCAACCGCATCGACATGCTCTCGACCGGCATCAAGAGTCCGGTCGGCATCAAGATTGCCGGCCCTGACCTGAAGGTCATCGCGAAGATCGGAGGCCAGATCGAAGCGGCCCTGCGCGACGTTGCGGGGACGCGTTCGGCATATGCCGAGCGCGTTCAGAGCGGCCGTTACATCGAAGTACGTATCGATCGCGTCCGCGCGGCCCGCGTCGGCCTCACATTGTCCGACGTTCAGCAAGTCGTGGCCCTTGCCGTCGGCGGTGAGAATATCGGCCAGACGGTCGAAGGCTTGCAGCGCTTCCCGATCAATATCCGCTATCCGCGCGAGCTGCGCGACTCGGTGGAAAGGCTCACCCTGCTGCCCATCGTCACCGAATCGGGCGCAACCACGACCCTAGGCGCCGTCGCCGATCTCGTCGTCACCGAAGGGCCGCCGCAGATTCGCAGCGAGAACGCACGTCTCAACGGCTGGGTCTATGTGGACATCAGCGGGCACGATCTTGGCGGCTATGTCCGTCGGGCGCAGCAACTCGTCGCCCAGCGTGTGGCATTGCCACCCGGATATTCGATCGCCTGGTCCGGCCAGTTCGAATACCTGGAGAGAGCCGCGAAGAAACTGGCCTTGGTCGTGCCCATGACGCTGGCGATCATCTTCGTGCTGCTGTACCTCACCTTCCGAAAGATCGGCGAGGCCATGCTGATCATGGTCACCCTGCCGTTTTCCCTCATCGGTGGGCTGTGGATGCTTTACTTGCTGGGATACAACTTGTCGATCGCCTCCGCGATCGGCTTCATCGCGCTTGCCGGTGTATCCGCAGAGTTCGGGATCGTGATGCTGATCTATCTCGATCAGGCGATTGCGAAGCGTCGAGCCCTGGACCGATTCAACACCGAACGCGATCTGGTCGATGCCATCGAGGAAGGGGCGGTGCTGCGAGTGCGCCCCAAGGCGATGACGGTCACCGTGATCATCGCCGGGCTATTGCCCATTATGTTCGGCGGCGGCGCAGGCTCGGAAGTGATGCGCCGAATCGCCGCTCCCATGGTCGGCGGCATGATCACGGCGCCCATGCTGTCCCTGCTGGTACTCCCGGCGGCCTACTTGCTGCTGCATCGACGCAAGTTGCGGCGCCCCAGTGAATGAATCACAGGCAGGCTCCTAGTGCAGCGCCAGCGTATCCCGCCGCCATGCGATGTCCTGCCAGCGGCCAAAGTCCCGTAGCAGTTCGGGGCTGCTCGCCTGGCGCACCAAGGCCAGGTCATCGAGCCGCAGCTCCTCGAAGCTCCGTCGGAATCGCCCGCGATCCTTGAGCTCTTTGGCGATGAGCAGGCGCCGGGTGCCCGGCGCGTAGCCCGCAAAGTCCACATAGCCCTCCTCCGGATTGTCGAGCCCCGGCGGGAGCACGTCGATCGTCCACTCTCCCGCCTTTTGATGGAATACCCAGAGTTCACGCCAACTCTCCAGCGGTTGCACGGCGAGCACCATCGCCGGACCTTCGGGAATGACTCGTATCGAAGCCATCCTCACGATTCCGTAGGTACAGCGCCGGATGACGGAGGTGGCGCGCGGCCGACGCGCATCCGCCAGAGCCACGCAGGTTTGGCCTGGGTCCCCCGGCGCCGCGCTCAGAGTCAGTGGTCCCGGCTGCGCCGCGGGCAATGTGCCGGCCCAGCGGATGGCGCTGACCCGCAGCAGGGCATCCAAGTACTCCAGCCGCCGGTCCTCACCCAGATCATCCGGATGCACGGCAATAAGCTCTGCGAGTGCACGCTCCGCTGCGGCACCGGCAGGTCCACCGCGGCGGTCATCGGCATAGGCGACCGAAGCCCATACTCCGGCACGCCGTGCATGCAAACGGCTCCGCATCAGCGCGCTCAATTCAGCGTCTTTGACTAGATCGAGCAGTTGGGCGCGCTCAGTATCGATGGATGCTCGCAGACCGGGACTCAAGTCGGGATTGATGCAATCCGGCCGCGTGAGGCCAAGGGCCGCGCGAGCGCGCTCTTCCGGCCGTGCCCCGGGAAGCGCCAGAACTCGGCGAAACAATTCGCCGTCGTAGCACACACGCATCCGACCGTTGCGCTCGAAATTTCGCATGCGAACGCCGAACTGTTCCACCACTTCCAGATGCGGGGCGACATCGGCGACAGGGTTTGCGCTGCCTGAGGCCTGGTCGGCAAGCCGTTCGGCCATCTGTGCGATGGCGTCTAAGGGCTCGGCTGTCATGGCCCGCGGTGGTATGGCCTTCAGATAGGCCGCGCCGTAGCTGATGCCAAGCGCCTCGGATCCTGAGCTCTGGCGCAGAAAGCGCAGCACGGCGAGAAGTTCGGGGGCAGCGGTCTCGGACACGTCGAGGGGCCGAGACGCATCCTCGCGTAGATACCCGCCCCGCTCGCGACGATAGTCGTAGACTTTTAAGTATCCGGCATGTTCGCCGCGCACCTCCAGCAGCTCTCCTTGCCATAGTTGCGTGAGCTCGGCAGCGTTCGAGCGCGGCGCTGCGCGCAGGGCCGCGTGGTCCTGTACCACGATGGCGAGCGCAGCAGTGAGCGCGGAAATCACCGCGCGCCCACCCGGGAGGCCACGGCTGCGGCGTCCTCGACGGGATTTACCGAGCTTGGGTCGCCCACCAGGCCCGAGCCGATGAACTTGCCCGCGGCCGGCAGCGGCGCGATGATGACCTGCACCTTATCGGATAGCTTGTCCGCGAGGGTCTTCTGGATCAGCAGCGGATACCGCGCCACCAGCGCCCCCTCGCGCTCCATCTGGCCGGAGTTCGCCTTGCCCACCAGATCCAGCCGGTAGGCTTCCGCATCCGCGAGCTTTTGCCGCGAATCGGCCTCGCCCCTGGCCTCGATGCGCCGCGCCTCGGCAGCACCCTCCGCGGTGCGAATGCGCGCGACTTTTTCGGCTTCAGCTTCGAGCTGCCTTTGTTCGATCTGCTTCTGCTTGAACGGCAAAATGTGCCGCATGGTCTCCTCTTGTGCGCGAGCCGCGATGACCTGCTCCTGGCCGGCGGCTTCGGCGGCGGTTTGCCGCCGCACCTTGTCGGCCTCGGCCTCGAGCTGCTGTTGTTTGACCTGTGCCTCCTTGAGCTGCAAGGTGTAATGAACCTTTTCGGTCTCCAACTCCTCCGACAGGAGCTTCTCCATGCCGGCTCGATAGTCGGCAGGCAGGTCGACCTTCCCCATATCGAGTTCGCGCAGCACCAGTCCCATCGCCGTGAACTTTGGTTTGAGTTCCGCGATAAGCTGCTGCTGGATTTCCGTGCGCCGCTGCGAAAAGATTTCCCGCACGGAGTAGCGGGCAAAGGTGGGATAGACGATGGACTGAACGGCGGGAGCGACCAGATCCACGCCGATGTCGTCGGGGAATTCCTTTGCCGTCTGGGCGAGACGGTCACGGTCTACGGCCCAGCGCACGGTGAGATCGACGCCGATCGACAGACCCTCGATCGACTGGAATGGCGCCGCGCCGATCGCACTCGCACTCCCGGCCGGACGATACACCTGATCGCGAATCGAGTAGCGTCGTACCTGATGGATTCCAGGCAGGACGAGCACCGTGCCTGCGGAGTAGACGGTCACCGATCCGTCGAACACGTCGGTACGCGTCAGGACCTCGCCCCGGTGTACGGAATCAAATGGCGGATGGGTCCATAGACCATAAACGATCAAGACCGCGACCGCGGTCATCGCAACCCGCCCGCGAAAGCGCCACAGCCCCGTGGCGAGTGCCGCGAGGGCTACACCCCCTAAACTGAAGAGCCGGCCCAGCGGTTCGACCAGCCCCCTCCGCACGAACTCGAAAAACGCATCCAAGCGACCCGACATGTTTGCCAAACTCCCGTAACTTAAGCCTACCGGCTCGACAGGATCAGTCTCGCAGTCCTTTGTGGCGAGCCTGTGGGGCAACTATGGCGAAGTGTGGCAGTGCGGAGTGGCCGCAACGGCCTCGCCGATGCTTGGGTTCGCGAGCAAATCTTAAGATTTCGGGCCTGAGGCTCGATCTCTCCCGGCGAGCAATTCTGTGATCTCGGACCTGAGCCTCAATCTTTTGTTTCGACAAGGACCTCGATCTCGTCGAACCGCTTCCATCGGTAGACTACGTACGAAACACCCCACGCCGCAGCGAACAGGCCGATGATGGCGAAGCCTAAGGTATTGAAATGCTCGGCAAGGCCGCTGGCGATCGTCCATCCGCCGCCGTTCAGTTCGAGCTTTTTGGCGATCAATGCGGTGGTTTCGATACCTCCGACGATGATGGCGACCAGCGCCGAGACGCCGGTGATGGTCATATTGTAGTAGAGCTTGCGGATGGGCTTTACGAAGGCCCATTCATAGGCACCGAGCATCAGTACTCCGTCGGTGGTGTCGATGAGAGCCATGCCGGCGGCAAACAGCGCCGGAAACACCAGAATTCCTGCCCATGAAACGCCATGAGCCGCTTGGGCGCCGGCCAACCCAAGCAAAGAGACTTCCGTGGCGGTGTCGAATCCCAACCCGAACAAGAAACCCAGCGGCGCCATCTGCCAACCGTGCCGAATCAGTGCGAACAGGGGTCGAAACAAGCGTGACAGCAGCCCCCGGCCGCCCAGCAAGACATCGAGGTCATCCGCGAAATACTTGCCGCCTTTGCGAACGATGTCGAATCGATGCCAGACCGAACGCAGTATCGCCAGATTCATGGCCGCAATCGCAAATAGAAAAGTTGCGGACGTCGCCGTCGCAATCACGCCGCCGATGCGGGAGAAATTCTCGAAGTGCGCCATCGCCCCTACGGTGAAGGCGATGAGCGCGGCGGCAATCAACACGATGGTGGAGTGTCCGAGCGCGAAGAAGAAGCCGACGGTGATGGGCCGTTTGCCGTCCTGAATCAATTTTCTGGTCACATTGTCGATGGCGGCAATGTGATCCGCGTCGACCGCGTGACGCAAGCCTAAGCTGTAGGCAAGCAAGGCGGTGCCGAGTTTCACCGAGTCATCGCCGAACAGCAGGAATGCCCAGATGCCGACGACAATATTCGCGCAAACGAGCACGGCATATAGGGCAATCAGGCGGGCCCTGAACGATGTCACGCTGGGTGCGCCTCACCATCCGTCAGGCAGGTGTCGAAGCCCTGCGTCAGTACACTTTGATCCAGTTCGCGCCCGATGAACACCAGCTGCGTTTTCCGCGGCCTATCGCCCCACGGCCCATGCGAGCTGCTGTCGACGACCATATGCACGCCCTGAATAATGATGCGTTCATTCGCACCTTGAAAATTCAAGAATCCCTTCATGCGATACAGCTGCGTACCCTGCGTTTGCAGCGTGTGGGTAAGCCATGCCTGAAATCGCTCGGCATCCACCGGACGATCGGTCTCGATGCTGAACGAGCCGACGCGCGCATCGTGAGAGTGCCCGGGATCGAAGTTCCTGTGCACTCGCGGCGCCAATTCCATCCCAAGGCTGCCCGACAACGTCAGCGCGAACTCCTCTGGCAGATGCTGCGTAAAAAGCCAGTACGACCCGCCCGTCTTGATGCGCAGCACGAATTTCGCTTCGATGCCGCCCGGCAGGTCGAGGTGCTGTGCGCGCAAGGCGGGCTCGATCATCGCGCCCGGGGAATCGGACGCGATGTCGCCGGAGAACAGGGTAAAGACGCGCTCGGCGGCCTTGGCCGGATCGAGGTTGTCGGACGGCAGCGTTTCGCAAAGGACGATCTTCATGCCCGGATCCGGGCCCTCCTGAAGCGTCAAGGTGTAGTCACCCGCAGAAAATTCGTACGCTCCCGCCCATTCAAAGGGATATTCAGGTTCGAGAAAGGTCGGCTTGTACTCCAGCGCCCGCGCCAGGTCGAACCCGCCGATCCCCAGCACCGCGCTCATGGGCACGGCGGCCCGTCGCTCAGGATCCGCGCGCACGATCTTCGCCATCGCATTGATGGCGCGCACCCGTCGCTCCAAGACATCGAGGTCGGCGCCGCTCACCAGATCGGTCTTGTTCAAGACGATGACGTCGGCAAATGCAATCTGAGTGCTCGTCTCCTCGCTGTCCGCAAGCTGCTGATCGAAGTGGCGCGCATCGACCATCGTCACGATTCCATCCAGCTCGAATTCCTCGCGCATTCCTTCGTCGACAAAAAAGGTTTGCGCAACGGGCCCGGGATTGGCGAGACCGGTGGTCTCCAACACGATGCGGTCGAACTTGTCGCGGCGGGTCATCAGATTGCCGAGAATCCGAATCAGGTCGCCGCGCACGGTGCAACAAATGCAGCCGTTGTTCATTTCGAAGATCTCTTCCTCGGCATTGATGACCAGTTCCTGATCCACGCCGATCTCACCGAATTCATTCTCGATCACGGCGATCCGCTGGCCGTGATTTTCCGTCAAGATGCGATTCAACAGCGTCGTCTTGCCGGAGCCCAAGAAGCCCGTCAGCACGGTCACAGGAATTCGGTTAGTTTCACTCATGTCTCACGCCCTCCCAAACTCTGCCATGCCCTCTCGCGCTCCCACGCTCCACACTCCCACGTTCTCACGACCGCTCGTTCTCACGCACTCGCGCCCGCAACGCGAGCGCAGCTGGGTCGATGCGAACCTTCGCGCGTTGGAGATTCGCGCGTGGGAGATTTAAGGGGAATCGCCGGAAGGATACGGGATGCCGGTCTTTTATGCCGCGCACCGACCGAACCAAAAGCAACGCACCAATCGCCCACCGCGATGTTCGCCAGTCTCAAGGGTCAGGCCGGTCTCCGGACTCACGAGCGCATATGAAATGCCGGCGAATCACCTTCCCGCGTCCATGACGCAGTGGCTTATCGACCGCCGTTACTCGTTTACCGTTGCGGGGGCAGCGCCGGGTTTGGTTCTCATCAGTGAAGAACACGCACCGGCTTCCCGTTTCACTTCGCCTTCCCGGTACACCGAGATTCGCGGCAAAGCACCTGACAACTTCGGGCAGGATGCTAACCGTCGCAAAAGGGCTTGGCAAGCTGAGAAAGCCGGCCCGGCGAGTCGTTCAATGCGGGTCTTGATTGCCATGCGCAAGGCAAGCCCGCGAACGCAGCCCTGAGGGCTCGCCGGTCGATACGGGAATCTTGATTGAGGCGCAAGGCAAGCCGCGCAGCCCATCGAGCTCGGCGTCTGATAGATTACCGCGCGACGTAGCGCCGGAGCTGTCCTACATTCATGAAAGCCTTGTCAATTCTTGGGTCGGGTTCCGGTGCGGGTAAGAGCTGGATCACGACCGCGCTCGCTGCCTGGCTGCACGGCCAGGGGATTCGTGTGGCTCCCTTCAAAGCCCAGAACATGTCCAACAATGCCTGGGTCACTCTGGACGGCGGCGAGATTGGGCGCGCGCAGGCAGTTCAAGCGGAGGCATGCGGCCTGACGCCGACCGTCGAGATGAATCCCATTTTGCTCAAACCCAGCGGTGCCCAAGGATCTCAATTGATCGTTCTGGGTCAATCGAGGGGCCACTGCCCCGCGGCCGAGTACTACCGGCACTTCGAGTCACTCTGGCAAACCGTCAGGGAAGTCCTCGACGGCTGGCAGAAGCGATGCGATGTGTTGCTGATGGAAGGCGCCGGTAGTCCGGTGGAGCTGAATTTATTGCACCGTGACCTCGTGAATCTACGACCCTGCCAATATATGAACGGTCGCTGGATATTTGTCGGCGATATCGACCGTGGCGGCATATTCGCGCAGCTCGCCGGCCTCTGGAGCCTGCTCTCGCCGGCCGACCGTGCGCGGAGCTTAGGCGCCATCGTGAATCGCTTCCGCGGCGATCTATCGCTCTTTTCCAATCCGCAGCAGTGGCTCGAACCGCACGCGCCCGGTTTTACGATACTGGGCACGTTGCCGTTCAGAGCCGATCTGCAGCCGGAGGAAGAGGACGGACTATCCGGCGCCGACACCGTCCGGGGAAGCGGTGATGTGATGGCTTGGGTACGCTTCCCGCACGTATCGAACCTTACCGATTGTCAGCCTTGGTGGTCCGATACCGGCATCCAGGTTCGATGGGTGGTGAATCCACAGGAAATTCTCGACGCTCGCGTCATTGTGCTGCCCGGTAGCAAGAATACTCTGGCCGACTTGCATTGGCTGCGAGCGAGCGGACTGGCCGATGCCATCGTCGCGGCTTCTCGGTGCGGTGCGCTGGTCATCGGCGTCTGCGGCGGCTTTCAAATGCTCGGCGCGTCACTCATCGATGAACCGGGCCATGCCGGAGATGCTGGCCGCGTACCGGGCCTTGGACTGCTCCCGGCTGAAACCGAGTTCAGCGCCGCCAAGACTCTGCTCCAAGTCACGGCACGTTGCGGCAACAGCGAGTGGCTTGCCTACGAAATCCACATGGGCCAGACACGGGCGCTCGCGCCAATCGAACCGCTGCACACGGTGCAGGACGCGGAGGGCACGCGGCCCGAAGGCATGCGACTCGGCAAGGTCTGGGGCACGTACCTGCATGGCTGGTTCGAATCCCCGCAACTGCGGTCGCAGGTTGCAGCCGCCGCCGGCATGCACCAGCATCACCCGCATCCTGTACCCTGGGCCGAACAGCGCAAAGAGATTTACCACGCGATGGCGGAGCACCTCGTCGCGCATGTCGATTTGGACCCGATCAGGCGCTACCTATGTCTCTGACAGTAGGCAACATCCCCGTGGCATCTTCGCAGCGCATCGTGATTGCCGGCGGCCCGGGGTCCGGCAAGAGCACCCTGCTCAAAGCCTTGGCAGCCTCCGGTGAGAACTGTCACGACGAAGTGTCGAGGGTGTTGATACGGGAACAAATCGCCCTAAGGGGTGACCATCTACCCTGGGGCAATCTAGCGGCGTTTGCACAGAAGTGCGGTGAGCGCATGCAGACGCAACTCGTGCAGTGCACGTGCCGCGGACGGTGCTTCTTCGATCGCGGGCTACCCGACCTCACCGGCTACTTGAACCGCAGCGGGCAAATTGCACCCAATGACTGGCGAGAGGCATCGCGCACCTTTGCGCGGGAAGTCTTTTTCGCCCCACCGTGGCGCAAGATCTATGTGAACGATGCCGAACGGCCGCAAACGTTTGCCGAGGCGCAGGCACTGAGCAAGCACATCCGAAATGCCTATCTGGACTACGGCTTTCGCGTCATCGACCTCATCGAGGGCCCAGTAGCCGATCGTATGCAACAAATCCTGCAGCACCTGGGCGCGAACGCGCGCGAGTCTCGGTATGGGTGAACTGACCTTCATCACCGGACCCGTGCGCAGCGGCAAGAGTCAACGCGCCGTGGAGCACGCCAAGCGATGGGGAAGCAACACGGTATTCGTCGCGACCTACCGCAGCGACGGGTCGGATGAAGAAATGATGGCGCGTGTCCGCCGCCATCGGGCCGAGCGGCCCTCGTGGCGCACGCTCGAAGCCCCGCTCGATATCGCCGCAAATCTCGCGACGCTTTCGCCCCCACCGAGCGGAGTTATCCTCGATTGCCTGACGCTGTGGGCGAGTGCACGATTCAGCGCTTCGGACGACGCGATTCTGAGTGACTGGAGCGCACAGCTCGCCGCATTCAAGAAGGCGCCCTGGCCGATCATCATCGTGAGCAACGAGTTGGGCTGGAGTTTGGTGCCTCCCGATCGCGAAACACGCCGCTTCAGGGATCTCGCCGGCACGCTCGCGCAGTTCACGGCGGCGGCGGCGGACGAAGCCTGGCTCATGGTGGCCGGTTGTCCTCTGCGGCTGAAATGAAGCAGCGCTTCCGGTGGCGATTACGCGGCGTGAGTCCGATGCACTGCCAGCCCTTGCAGGTAGGACGCGGCCTAGGACTGCAGCCTTTCCACAAACCGCCGTGCGATGCCGGCGCGCTGGCCGAAATGGATATGCACGTAACTGGCGAGCAAGTTGCCGCTGACAAAGCCCGCGGAATCGGTGGGCGCCGCGCCTCTCGATCCGCTCACCCGCCAGGCGCTGTCGCCTGCGGCAATGGGCGCCTCGCATACCCAGTTGCTGTAGCGAAATTCATGACCGCGCAGCGCTTCGCCGCCATCGACGAGCAGGTTCGAGCTCTGCGCAACTGCGTGCCGATAGCCAAGAGCAGCCAGCTTGTCGGTCATTCGTGTCACACCGGGAACCAAACCTGCCATCGGCCAGCAGCGCCCTTCGCGATCGATCAAGCCCTCGGTGAGCACCATGAAGCCGCCGCACTCGGCATAGATCGGTGCATTCCGCGAGCGCAGTTCCCGCAGCACGCGCCACAGCGGGGCATTGGCCGCCAGTGCCCCACCATGCAGCTCGGGATAACCGCCGCCCAGATAAACACCGCCGGCCCGCGAGCTCGGGCATTCGCCCTTCAAGGGACTGAAAAATTCGATGTCGGCGCCGGCTTCAGCCAACAACTCCAGATTCTCGGGATAATAAAAGCAGAACGCGGCATCGCGCGCGACGGCGATCACCGGCCGATGTCTGCCCAGTGCTACGTGTGATTTCGAGATTGGTTCGGCGATTTCCCGCCGATGCATGACCGACGGTTCGTCGGGATTCGCGGTCGATTCGGCGATTACCCCCCGGCGCGCGCCCGGTGCTTCGTTGGAACTCGAGGTCGATTCGATTACCGGCCGATATGCACCCGCTTCCTGATGCGATTTCGGCGCCTGAGCGGCGACGCCCGGCAATTCTCCGGCCGTGCGCGCCGTATGAAGTACAGCAGCCAAATCGAATCGCTGCGTGATCTCGCCTGCAATCCGCGCGATCAACGCGTCAGGATCGGAATGCTCGGCGCCCGGCACCAGCCCGAGATGCCGTTCCGGAATCTCGAGCCCCAATCGACGCGGCAGCCAACCGAGCATGGGCAGTCCGGTTCGCGACGTGATGGCCTCGCCGCAGCCCTTGGCGTGCGCTTCGGACCCGGCAAAATTCAACAGCACACCGCGAAGCGCCAAATCGGGATCGAACTGCTGACAGCCGAGCACCACGGCCGCCGCGCTGCGTGCCGCGCCGGCAATATCCACGACCAGCAACAGGGGAGCGCCGAGAAGCTTGGCGATCTGCGCCGTGGAGGCGCGTTCATCATGCCAGTCGCTGCCGTCGAACAGCCCCATGACTCCCTCGATCACGGCGATGTCGGCGCCGCGGCAGGCGCGTGAGAATCCCTCCAAAAGCTGTGCATCGTTCAGCATCCAAGCGTCGAGATTGCGGCACGGCCTCCCGGCTGCGCGCTCGTGGTAGCTGGGATCGATGTAATCGGGACCGCATTTGAACGGCTGCACAGTCAAGCCCCGTCGGCGCAGGGCGGCGATCAGTCCGGCCGTCATCGTGGTCTTGCCGACACCTGAGGACGCGCCGGCGATGACGATGCGCGGCACGGCGTGCGTCACGGTGTGCGGCGTCACGCCGTGCAACGCGTGACGCGGCGAATCGCCCTGCCCACCGCCCGGCACGTTATGCGGCCCCGCACTCATAGAATTTTTTCCAGTGCCGCCAGCAGGGCCTTTTGGGTGGCGGGCGGCTGTGCGCTCAGTCGAATCCATTGACGCAAACCGAAGGAGCCGGCGTCGCGCACTCGTATGTCACATCGTCTCAAGGACTCGGCAATTCGCGCGGCATCTCCCACCTTGGCCAGCAAGAAAGTCGCCGGGCTCTGCCGCACACTGAGTCCGAGCCGCTGCAGCGAAGCTGCAAGCCGTTCGCGCCAGCCCTGCAATCGTGGACGCGCCGCGGCGAGCCAGGCATGAGCCTCCGGCTCGACGACCGCCTCCAGGAACGCCACGGCATCGCGCCCGACCACCCAACTCGGCGCAGCCTGGGTAAGGCGTCGATCGACGCGCGGTGTGATCACATAGGCGCCTCGAATACCGGTCAGGCCGAAGGCTTTGTTGGGGGAATATAGCCGGTAAGCTCCCTGAGCCACCGCTTCGATGGCGGCCGAATGACCTTCCTCGCACAGCGATGCATACGCCAAGTCCACCACCAAGGGTCCCGCAGCAGCAGCCGCCGAGATGAAATCCAAGGGCCACGTATCGCCGGTGGGATTGTTCGGCCAGCACACGAATCCGATGCCTGGATGAGCCGCTTGCGCCCGCAGGAATGCGGCCGGCGAGCGCGCCGAGATCAATCGCCGGCGCATCGTCCTCGACCCATGCGCATACTCGGAAAACGTCGGCGCAAGCTGCGTTACGCTGCCGTCGATGCAGCGAATCAGGCGCAGGATCAATTCGCTGGCGCCGGCGCCCACCACGATGCGATCGGGAGTGGTCCGATGATGGGCCGCAAGCGTCTCGCGCAATTGCGTGTATTGCGGATCGGGGTAGCGAGTCACATCGGCATTGCGCACGGCGACAAGCACCGATGGACAAGGCCCCAAGGCGTTGGCGTTGCTCGAGAAATCGTAGCGTGGATCCGGCATCGAATCCGTGCCGCCGTGAGTCGGCAGCAAACCAACGAATTCAAGCTTCCTAGGCATGGGCGACTCCATGCAACAGCGCCATCGCCATGGCCAACAGCACTGCCGCCACCCACGCCACGTTGCGCGCCTGACGCAACGCCGTGGCCATATCCGCGGAAGACGGTGCGGCACCGCCGGCATTCAAGGTGTAGACCTCTGGCTTTCGTAGCCGGACATTCAGCGACAGCGCGAGCGCACCCATCGGCCAGCCTGAATTTGGCGATGCGGTATGTGCCGCTTCGCAGGGCAGGCGCCGCAGTCGCGCCAGACGATTCGGACCCGCCAACAGCAGCCCCAGCGCGGTGATGCGCGCCGGTATCAGATTCAACAGGTCATCCACCCGCGCGGCAAATTTCCCGGCCCACTCCCAGTGCCCGCGATACCCCCACATGGCGTCGGCGGTATTGGCGAATCGATAGACGGCCGCACCCGGCAGGCCGAAGAGAGCGAACCAAAACAGCGGCGCGATGACCGAATCGGAGAGATTCTCCGCCAGCGACTCCAACGCCGATTCGCGTACCTCATCGGGGTCGAGCCGCGAAGTGTCGCGGCTTACGATCATGGCGAGGCGCGCCCGGCCGCGCTCGAGACTCTCGGCGAGACACTGCTCCACCGCGGCCACTTCTTCGGTCAGCATGCGCAAGGCGAGCAGCGGTTTAAGAAGGAATGCGGTGAGTACGACGCCCAGCCACCATGGCAACTTCGCGACGAAGACGCCGGCGTAGCCATAGGCCGCCGCCACCAGCGCCGCACCGGCCAACCAGCACGCCGCGCCGAGGAACAGTGCCCGAAACGGTCCGCGCGCAGGCAATCCGCTCCCCATGAACTTCAAGTAGCTGCCCATCCAGACGACGGGGTGGATGCGCGCCGGCGGCTCGCCCCATCGGCGATCGATCAGCAGCGCGAGCAGTATGCTCACAGCGTCTCGAGGCGCCGATGGATGTGAAGCGTCAGCGTCGAATGGTCCAATGCGTCGAGCGCAACGCATTCCGCACCGAGCGCCTGCGCGAGCAGGCGGGCGCGCCCCAACACGATCGGCCCCGATTCGCAATCGATCACCAGGGCGCCGGCGCATCCGGCGCGCAATTCCCGGCATGCGGCCAGCGCCTGCTCCCAGGGATCCGCACCGTCGGCCGCCACGTTCGCGCGCCCATCGGTGAGCAGCACCAGTAAGGCGGGGTCGCGCGTCTGCAGCAGCGATGCGGCGTCGAACAGCGCGCGTGCCAAGGGGGTGCGTCCACCGGTAGGCACCGACCGCAGCGCCTGCTCGATGCGCGCGATATCGCGCGTAAAGGGCAGAACCAGGTCCGTGCCCTCGGCGCGAAACACCATGAGCGCCACTTCATCGCGCCGTTGATAGCTCGACGCCAGAAGATCCAGCGCGGCACCCTTCGCCAGCTCCAACCGTCGCTGCGTTGCCATCGAGCCGCTGGCGTCGACCAGGAACAGAACATGGCCGGCCCCGGCTCCGCGGCGTTCATGCTGCTTAAGGTCGGATGCCTCGAGGGACAGACCCCTCTCGCCGATTCGAGCTCCGCGCTTCGCCGCCGCGATCAAGGTATCGCCGACCGCCAGCGTGCCGGTGTTCTTGAAGGGAGCGACACCGATGACATGTTGCGCGGCCAACGATTCGGTATCGCGGCGGCCGGGGCGTTCGCGGTCTACTCGATCGGTCACCAAGTGCAGCGGCTTGACTCCCGGCGCAGGCGGCGCGGGTTGCAGCCGCGGAGCGTCCGATTGGCCTGACATGCCGTTGCCCGTTTCTTCCTCACCGGCCGCCGCCGCATGATCTTTCTTAGAGGTCAAGGTGGATTGCGGGGCAATGTTGGGGGTGGAGTCAGGAGTGAGGCTGAAGGCAGCACGCGGCTGACCTCGGGTCTTCTTGCGCCGCGCTCGATGGAGCAGCGCGAATTCCGCGGCGCGGCGGATATGTTCCTCCGTGATCGCGGGCGCCGCCAGCCATGCCGCCAAGGCGCGCGCGGCCTTGGCGATGGCCAGATCACCGCGAATTCCATCCAGCTGATGCTCCACCGACAATGCGGCGACCATGGACAGATGGTCCTCCGAGATGGGCAGGTTCCACAGCCGTTGCCGAGCGGCGACGATTCCCTCGCGCAACGCCTGCTCCTGCGGTCGTGCCGCCTCGAGAACCCCGGCGGGATCTTCATCGAACGCCAGGCGTCCGCGAATCGCCGCGATCCGTTCGCCGGCCGCGTCGAGCCCGCGAATCTGCACACATAGTCCGAAGCGATCCACGAACTGCGGCCGCAGCTCACCCTCCTCGGGATTCATGGTACCCACCAAGACGAAGCGCGCGGACTCGCCGGCGGAAATACCATCACGCTCGATCGTGACCCAACCGCTGGCCGCGGCGTCCAGAAGCAGGTCGACGATGTGATCCGGGAGCAGATTGACTTCATCGACATACAAGACGCCACCGTCCGCTCGGGCGAGCAAGCCCGACCGCAGCTCGGCACTGCCACTCTGCAACACCCTCGAGATGTCCAACGCTCCAATCACCCGATCCTCGGTCGCACCGATGGGCAACTCGACGAACGGTGCCGATTTCCCTTCCGGACTCTTCGGCAGGAGCGCGGCCAGTCCGCGCGCCGCGGTGCTCTTGGCCGTACCTCTTTCTCCGCTGATCAAGACGCCGCCGATGCTCGGATCGACGGCGACCAACACCAGCGCGAGTTTCAGATCATCCTGGCCCACGACGGCAGAGAACGGGAAGTCGGGTTTCACAGGGGAGTCAGTCACTGGAAAATCAGATCTCATAGGGGAATCGGGTCATGAATCGGGTCATTTAGTTGAATCTGGTCTCAAAGGGAACTCTCGGCCGCTTCCTCGACGGTTGACTCGCTCGACAGCAGTGCCGCGCGCAACCTCTTTAGCGTTTCAGGCTTAGGTACCCATAGCCGACGTTGTTCCGCCTCGAGCAGCCGTTCGACGATGGCATTCAACGCCCACGGATTATCCCTTTGCAAGAAGCGCTGCGCCTCATCGCCGGCAAAGCTCTCCGCAATACCCTCGAACATCCAGTCGGTGACGATCCCGGCGGTGGCGGAAAAGCCGAACAGCGCATCCACGGTTGCCGCCATTTCCAGGCCGCCCCGGTAGCCGTGGCGCCGGATGCCCTCCAGCCACTTCGGATTCACGACGCGTGAGCGATAAACCCGCAGAGCCTCCCCTTGCAAGGTTCGAACGCGCGGGCGGGAGGCATCGGACGAATCGCCGAAGTAGGCCTGCGGCGCCGTGTTCGAAGCCACGGACACCGCGGCCACCAACCCCCCGTGAAATTCGAAGTAGTCGCTGGAATCGAATAAGTCCTGCTCGAGGTTGTCTTGGTTGTGCAGCACCAGATCAACACTCGCAAGCTTGCGGCGGAACGATTCCACCGCCTCCACGCCGTCACTGCATTGCGGTGAGTAGGCCCACCCGCCCCACAGCAACACGGCTTCCGCGAGATCGCTGGTATCGCGCCACGCGCTCTGATCCATGATCTGCATCAACCCCGTGCCGTAGGCGCCGGGCTTGGAGCTGAAAACACGATACGAGGCGCGACGCTGCGCCAAAATCTCCCCGCATCCCTGAACCTGCAAAGCCGCAGTCTCCGCCAGCCAATGCTTGCGGATAAAGTTCTGCTCCAAGGGCTCATCGAGAATCACCACACGCTGCACGGCCTCATCGAACAGGTGCATCAAGGCAGGAAACGCATCGCGGAAAAATCCGCTCACGCGCAGCGTGACATCGACCCTTGGACGCCCGAGTTCGGAGAGCGGAATGATCTTAAGACCGCAGGTGCGGCGGCTCTCGGTCTCCCAAACAGGACGTACCCCGATCAAGGCCAGTGCCTGCGCGACATCGTCCCCGCCCGTGCGCATGGTTGGTGTTCCCCATACGCTGAGCGCAATGCTTTCCGGCCATCGCCCCTTTTGTGCGAAATGACGGTCAAGCGCCTCGCGCGCCAGCGCCGCCCCGGTCGACCAAGCAGCCGGCGTGGGCAGACCGCGCGGGTCGATCGTGTAGAAATTCCGGCCCGTCGGCAACACATGCGCCATGCCACGGCTCGGCGATCCGGAAGGCCCGGCCGGCACGTAGCTGCCGTTGAGCGCCGCCAGCAAATGGCGCGTTTCATCGGTGGTGCGCGCCAAATTCGGCGCCAATGTGGAGCACGTAAATTCCAAGACCTGCAATAGACCCGCCAGACCCTGCGTCTGCGCTTGCCCCTGCATCTGCGCGAAGCGCCGGTCTATCAACGCCCCAACGCAGGCGAGCGAGAAGCCCTCGTCCTGTAAATCGCGCAACAGCGCGCGCGCCAATTCATCGAGCGCGATGCGCACCTGCCCCACGGTCGGAACGCCGCTCACCCATACGCCAAGCACCGGCGACAGCGCATCGGGCCATACACCCTGACTTTCGCGCAAGGTAGAGGGCTCGATTCCGACGGCCCGCGTCAGCGCATCGATCAAGGAAGGAACATTGCCATTGGGACTTCGCAATATCGCGAACAGCAGATCCACCAGTGCCTGCCCCTCAGGCGGCGCACCGAAAATATGCAACCCCGCGCGAATCTGCGCCCGGCCTAGATCGCACAGATAGGCATCGAGGTCTTCCAGCAAATGCGCAAGCCCTCGGCCCGACAGTCGCTCCAGCGCGCGCGGGATCCCCTGTTCATTGATGCGATCGTCCCACGGATGCTCGTGATCGCCGTGCCGCTGGAGCCTGATTTGTTTGAGATCATCCTCGAGCTGCGCGGTACGCACGAGGTCCCACACCTGGCGACGCAGCACCGGAAGTTTGTTCGTATCGAGCACTTCCGCGCGATAGTACTCCTCGACCAGCCGCGAAAGCGCCGCCAACGGCCCGTAGGTATCCGCATGGGTGAGCGGCGGCACGAGGTGATCCAGGATGACGGCGTGCGTACGGCGCTTCGCTTGTGCACCTTCGCCCGGATTATTGACCACGAAGGGATAGAACAATGGTAGATCGGCCAGCAGCACGTCCGGCGCGCAGTCCGCCGACATGGCCATACTCTTGCCGGGCAGCCACTCCAGGGTTCCATGCGTGCCGAAATGAATCATCGCATCGGCCTGCCATTCACCGGCCAGCCAGCGATAGAACGCAGCATAGTGATGGCACGGCGGCAGATCCGGGGCGTGATACACCGCCTCCGGGTCGACTCCGAAGCCGCGCGGCGGCTGAATCGCGACGAAAACATTGCCGAACTTCAAGCCGCTGAACAGGTAGTCATGGTCATCGGAAAACGGTTCATGGAGCGCAAGCAAGGGCGAGCGGCGCGCAGATTGCATGTTGCCGCGCCAGAACGGCGGCGCCACCGTCGGCCCTGTCGCGGTCGGCCTACCCCACATGTCGCTTATCGCGGTTTGAAATCCCGTGGATTGCGCGCTGAACCACCGCGTATAGCGCGCGCGAGACATGCGCCAGGCAGTCGAAGGATCAAGCGGCAGCTTGTCGTCGTAACAGCCCCGTGCCAGCAATTGCCTCATCAGCTCATCGGAAGAGCGCGGCAGCACACCCACCTCGTAGCCCGCGGCGCGCATGTCGGTGAGCCAACGCAGCAGCGATGCCGGGGTATCCAGGCCGACCGCACCGCCGATTCGCTGCGCCTTTCCGCCGGCATTGCTGAGCACGATCGCCACCCTCTTCTCGGCATTGGATTTGCTGCGCAGCACCGCGAGCCGGCGGGCGAAGTCGGCGACGCGCGCCATGCGTTCCGGGTCGGAAACGTAGCGATGATTTTCCTTGAACGAGACGGGCACGGAGATCACGCGGCCGTCGCATTCGGGCAGCGCGACGTTCATCGCGGCCTCCGACGGACTCAAGCCCCGCTCCGATTGACTCCACACGGCGCGTGGTGTCCCGCAGCAGATTGCTTGGATCAATGGCACACCGATCGTCTCAAAAGGCGCTGCTGGTCCGCCAGGCGCACCGATTGTTGCGACAGGCGTGCCGTCTCCGCGCGGAAGGCCTTCGGGCGGACTCGACTTAGGTTCCGGCGTGAAGACCGGAAAGCTCACGGTGTTGACGATGATGTCCGGGAAATCGGGCAGCAGCCGCAATGCCAGCGGCAGGCCTGCCGCATCGCAATCACGCAATGAACTGGTAAAGATTCCGATCGCGGAAAAACCACGCCCTTCCAGGGCTCGGACCGCGGCGTCGACAAAGGCCAGATTTCCGCTCAGCACATGGGCGCGGTAAAACAGCACGGCCGCGACGGGCCTGTCGAGCGCGCGGTAGCTGCTCCATTCCGCGGCATGGGTCACCAACAGGTCCGGGTGATACAGACCGTGAGCAGGCATGGGGCGCGGCGCCGTAAATTCCGCGCGATGGCCTAGATGAGTCACCGCGGCATAGCGCAGGGCCTGCGCCACGTTCGTCACGCCGCCCGCCATGAAATAGGACGTCAGGTTCGATGCCAGTTCAGGTGTGAGATTGGCGGTGCGGGGCAGTAACTCCATATTCCCGCCGACGCCGCTGATCACGACCAGCCCCCAGCCCTCTTCATGCGCCAGGCCGATGAGGTCGGTGAGTCCGGGCACGCTGGGCACCGTGCCGTGAATGCGCACGATCGCCAACAGCCGCGCCGAGCGCCGCGCACCGAACAATGCAAACAGCGCGTCCGAACCGGACAAACCGAGGAGAGAATGGCCCCTGACTGCCGGGAAATCCGCCGGGAGTTCGCCACGGGCGCGTTCGAGTGCCAGCAAGTCCGTTTCCGCGTGGGAAAGCAGCACTAAGCCTTCGAGGGGTACGGCGGCGTTCGATGCCGACTCTTCGATCGCGGTTCCGGAAATACGAGCCGACAACTCGGTCAACCCTGAATCGCCGTCCGGCGAGAACCCGCCGGCGTCGAGTACCGCGCAGGCGTACTCGATTGCCAGGCGGCGTTTATCCGCGTCGTCGATCGGCCCGAACCAGCGCAGCGTCTCGCCGAACCCCAACCCGACCGCATGCCGAGATTGCGAATCACTGCGAGAGACGCGCTGCAGCGCGATTCGGGATGCATGGGGGCTCGCCTCCCGCGCCGCGCGCCAGTCCTCCCAGGATTTTTCATCGACCCCGTTCATGGCGACCAGTATCCGAATGCGCGATGGCCTCGAGATCGGCGGGCCGGCCGCGGGCGTCATCGAGTCCATTCAGAACTCGATGCCGGCTTGCGCACGAATGCGCTGCAGCTTCAAGGGATGTTTGATCAGGCTCATTTCGGTCACCAAGTCGGCGCGCTCGATCAGTTCCTGCGGCGCATTTCGTCCGGTGAGCACCACATGGGTTTTCGGCGGCCGCCGGTCGATGCCGGCCAATACCTGCTCGATGGACAAGTAGTCTTTCTTCAGGGCCACATTGACCTCGTCCAACAACACCAGGTGGTACTCGGCGTCGATCAAGTAGCGCAGGGCAATCTCCCATCCCGCCTGCGCCATGAGTCTGTCGCGGACCTTGTCCTGCGTTTCCCAGGTAAAGCCTTCGCCTGAGGCGTGAAATTGAAGCTGGCTACCCCAAGGCTCGAATGCTCGCTTCTCAGCCGGTTCCCATGCCCCCTTGATGAATTGCACGATGGCAACGCGGTAGCCATGACCCAAGCTGCGCAATACCATCCCGAGCGCGGCGGTGGTTTTCCCCTTCCCGGCTCCGGTGTGAACGATGACCAGCCCTCGATCCGTCACGGTTTCGGCCATGCGCCGATCCTGAATCTCCTTGCGCCGCCGTATCCGCTGCGCATAGGCCTCGGTATCGGTATGGGTATCGGTGTCTTCGGACGCTTCAGAGCCCAAGTTGGATTCCGCCATTCGCTTACCTCGCAGGGAATTGGTTCTTGACCGGCAATACAGAACCGGCCGCATAGAACCGGCAGCGCAGAACCGATCGCACAGAACCAGCCACACCGGACCGGCAACGCAATAGTATGCGGCGAGGCGGTCATTGAGGATAGCACCGGCGGCGGCTAGGTCGCCATTGACAACGCGTGGGCGCAACGTTGTACTAGCGCCCTTGATGGCCTCTCTCGAGTGAGAGAGCGATGAGGGAATGTGGTACGCATCGCGCCTCGAAGGCGAATGCCAACCCACGGCTGCCCCCGCAACTGTAAGCGGCGAGCGCTTGCCTGATGCCACTGATCTGTCCTTAGCGGCGGGTCGGGAAGGCGGCAAGCTGCACTGACCCGCGAGCCAGGAGACCTGCCATCCCATTGGTCGCGTGCCGGGCGGGGTGCCTCGGCGACGGTCGAGTTCGTCTCGACTGTGTGCGAATCGGCCCAACCGATTCGGCACCGGTTCCGCACCCCGAGCTTAAGTGAGGAGCCGTACGAATGATCGACGCCGGGCCGGCCGCCCAACCCACGGTCATGGTATGCATTACTTGCCGCACGCCGACGGACCCGCCGGGCGAGTTAGACGCAGACGCGCCTCGAGCGGGTAGCGCTCTGGCCGACGCCACCCTCGCTGCTGCCGCCGCTGCTACAGCTGCTACCGCTGCCCCTGACGTTAACGTGCAACGCATCCGCTGCCTAGGTAACTGCAGTCGCGGATTGAGTGCGGCAATCCGCTGTGAGAATACCTGGACCTATGTATTCGGAGGCCTCGACCCCGCGCGAGATGGTCCCTCTCTCATCATCGGCGCGCGATTGCTGGCACAGGCGGCGGACGGGATCATGCCATGGCGCGGCCGGCCGGATTCCTTGAAACGAGGCCTTATTGCCCGCATTCCGCCGGTCGACTTTCGCGAAGTATTACCGTGAATTCCCTGCGTCGCGGTGCATGTCCCGGCGTCTTTAATCCCATGCCCACCGGCGACGGACTTCTCGCCCGTCTCATGCCGTCCGGGCCGCTTGCCATCGACACCGTGGTTGCCCTGTGTGACGCCGGACAAGTCCATGGCAACGGCATTGTCGAGGTGACGCAACGCGGCAGCCTGCAATTCAGGGGGCTTTCCGCAGCTTCCGCACCGGAGTTTGCGCGCTGCGTGGTGGCGCTCGGACTGGACGCGGGAGGCGGCGCTCCCCTCATTGCCTCACCCTTGATGGGCTTGGACGCCCATGAGTTTGCCGATCTGCGCCCATTGCTTGCCGCGCTGCGCGCGGAATTGGCGAACCACCGCTTCGCTTCGGTCGGCCCCAAAGTTTCGGTGTTGATCGATGGCGGCGGCAGCTTGCATTTGGACGGCGTGCCGGGCGACATACGAGTGCAGGCCGTGCCGGCCGCCGAAGATTCTCGCCTGCATGTGAGCATTGCCGGAAACGCCGCCACCGGAACCGCGCTGGGCTGGACGGAGCCGCAGCATGCTCTCGAGGTCATCGCCCACGTCCTCTCATGCATCGCAAGTCGCGGCACGGATGCCAGAGCGCGAGATTTCGCGAACGGCGCCGATGCGCAGGCCCTGCGCACTCTGGCGCACCTGAGCGACGCACCGCCGCCGAACCCGCGACCGCCGGCGGAGCCGATCGGTGTCCATCGGCTCAATACCGGACAAGTGGCGCTCGGAATCGCCCTCGCCTTCGGATTCACCGAGGCCGCCGTGCTCAAACGTTTGGCGCAGGTTGCCGCGGCCTGCGGCGCGTCCTCCATACAAACCTCGCCCGGCCGCTCGCTGCTGGCCATCGGATTGGACGTGAACGGGGCAAATGAATTGAGCGCTGCGGCAGCGGCGGCGGGATTTCTGGTGCGACCCAATGATCCGCGCCGGCATGTCGTCGCCTGCGCCGGCGCGCCGGCCTGTGGGTCCGCCCGACTGGCCACGCGCGAACTCGCCCCGGCCATCGCCGAGGCCGCAAAACCATTGCTCGATGGTTCATTAACCATACACCTGTCCGGCTGCGCCAAGGGGTGTGCGCATCCCGGCGCTGCCGCATTGACCTTTGTCGGACCCGATCGCCTCGTCGTGCAGGGCTGCGCCGGCGACACACCGCACGGCATGGCGCCGATCGCCCAATTCATCGCCGGCCTTTCCCGCCTGAGCGCGCAGCGGCAATCGTCCGGCATTCCGGAAAGCAGCGCGGGGTTGGTGTCGAGGCTCGGTGCAGCCGGCGTGCTTGACGCCATGGGTGCGGCACATGGCTGAGTACCTGCGCCAGGGCAGCGCCATCTATGAGCAATCGTTTGCCATCATCCGTGCCGAAGCGGATCTGGCACGATTTTCAGCAGAGGAAGCGGATGTTGCGATCCGCATGCTCCATGCCTGCGGTATGGTTGAGCTCGCCGAGCACATCGTGTTCGCGGACGGCGTCATCGCGGCAGCTCGGCGGGCGCTGCACGCCGGCGCTGCCGTCCTGTGCGACTCAGAAATGGTCAGCCACGGCATCACCCGCGCGCGCCTTCCGGCCAACAATGCGGTTATCTGCACCTTGCGCGATCCGGCGGTGCCGGCGCTTGCCGAGAAATTGGGAACGACCCGCTCCGCCGCGGCGCTGGAGCTTTGGCTCGACCGGCTCGAGGGAGCCATCGTCGCCATCGGCAATGCCCCGACCTCCTTGTTCCGGCTGCTGGAAATGCTGGACGAAGGAGCACCCCATCCCGCGGCGATATTGGGGATCCCGGTCGGATTCGTCGGCGCAGCGGAATCGAAAGAGGCGCTCATCGCCAACCCGCGCGGCATACCCTTCATCGCCGTGCGCGGCCGCGTCGGCGGAAGCGCAATGACCGCCGCCGCCGTGAATGGCCTGGCGCGGGCCGGCCTATGAGCGGCTTAGGAACACTGATCGGCGTCGGGGTGGGCCCCGGAGACCCGGACCTCTTGACGTTGAAGGCAGTACACGCGCTTAAGAGCGCCGATGTCATCGCCCATTTTGCGAAGGCCGGAAATGCCAGCAATGCGCGCGCCATCGTCGCGCAATTCTTGCGCCGGGGCGTGACGGAATTGCCGCTGCTGTATCCCATCACCACGGAAAAACCCACGGGCGACTCTGCCTATCGATCGGCGATTCAAGGATTTTTCGATGGAGCGGCGGCGGCGGTTGCCGCTCACTTGGATGCCGGGCGCTCCGTCGCCGTCCTCTCGGAAGGCGATCCTCTATTCTTCGGATCGTACATGCACCTTCACGTGCGCTTGATGCCGCATTATCCCACCGACGTCATTCCCGGCGTAACCGCCATGTCGGGCTGTTGGTCCGCCGCCGGGCTGCCGATGGTGCAGGGAGACGATGTTCTGACGGTGCTGCCGGGCACGTTGGACGAGGCGGAACTCGTTCGCCGATTTCAACAGAACGATCCCACCGTGGTCATGAAGGTGGGACGGAATCTACCGAAGGTGCGGCAGGCATTGATCGCCGCGAACCGTCTGAACGACGCCACGTATGTCGAACGCGGCACGATGCACAATGAGCGGCTGATGCCCCTCGCCCAGAAACCGGACGACGCGGCACCCTACTTTGCCATCGTGCTGGTTACCGGCCGCGCGTGGAACTCATGAGCGGCAAACTGACGGTGATCGGATTAGGTCCTGGGAACGCCTCTCAGCTGACACCGGAAGCATCCGAGGCGCTGCAAGCAGCCGATGTGGTGTACGGATACGGACCTTATCTCGCTCGGATTCCCGCTCGAGCGGGGCAGCGCCGTCGAGCGTCGGACAATGGAGAGGAAATCGATCGTGCGACACGGGCGTTGAAGGATGCGGCCGAGGGCGCCAGCGTCGCGGTGGTGTCGGGCGGCGATCCCGGCGTGTTTGCGATGGCGGCGGCGATTTGCGAGGCGCTGGAGCGGGCCCCCAGTGCATGGCGCGATCTGGAGCTTTCGATCGTTCCGGGAATTACCAGCATGCTGGCCGTTGCCGCGCGCGTGGGCGCGCCCCTCGGCCATGACTTCTGTGCACTGTCGCTGTCCGACAATTTGAAACCATGGGCCATCGTCGAGCGGCGCCTGCAAGCCGCGGCGAGCGCTGGATTCGCCATCGCGCTGTACAACCCCATTTCACGTGCAAGACCCTGGCAGTTGCAGCGTGCACTTGAAATATTGCGCACCCACCTGCCTGCGAACACACCGGTGGTATTCGGGCGCGCCGTCAGCCGCGCCGATGAACGCATTCTCATCACGACATTGGAGGCGGCTGATGCTTCTGCGGCGGACATGGCAACCTGCATCATCGTCGGCTCACCGGAGACGCGCCTCTTGGCGCGACCCAACGGGACCGCGCTGGTCTACACCCCGCGATCGGCCGGTGCCTTCAAGCCCGTGATCGAGCCTGGTCATAGCACATGATCCAGCCAGGTGATCGCTTCCCCGACCGTCGTCACCGTGGGCACCGGCAAGGCCGGCGGTCGTTGCAACAGCAATACCGATACGCCCAGCGCGCGCGCCGCGGCAATCTTGCCGTAGGTCGCCTCTCCGCCGCTGTTCTTGGCGACCACCACCTCGATGGCATGCGCGCGGAGAAGTTCTCGTTCCGGTTCCTCGCCGAATGGTCCGCGATCTTGAATGTAATGCGCATGCGGGACCGCGAGCGGCGGATCCACCGGATCGACGCTGCGAATGAGATACCGATGCTGGGGCGCCTGCGCAAAATGCCCGATCTCCTGGCGGCCCACGGCGAGGAACACGTTCCGCGGCTCGCTGCCCAGGGTGCGCGCCGCCTCCGCTGCGTCATGTACTTCAGTCCATCGATCGCCGCCGACCGCGCTCCACGGCGGCCGGCACAAGGACACCAACGGCGTATCGGTCTGCATGGCGGCGCAGTGCGCATGGGCCGACATCGCTGCGGCATAGGGATGAGTGGCATCGATCAATGCATCGATCTTGTGGACGCGCAGGTACTGCACGAGGCCAGCGATGCCGCCGAAGCCGCCGGTTCGTACCGGCACGGCCTGAGTCAACGGGGATGCGGTGCGGCCCGCCAACGACAAGGTGACCGCGATGTCGCTACGGTTGGCGAGTTGCTGGCCGAGCAATCGCGCCTCCGTGGTGCCGCCGAGAATGAGGATGTTCTTCGCCATGTCGCTCGCTGAACCCATGAGCTCCCAGCCTGCCGCATTACATCGCTGGCTGTCCATCGTCGGCATCGGCGAGGATGGTGTCGAGGCCTTGAGCATGGCGGCGCGGGAACTCATCCAATCGGCTGACGTCGTCTTCGGCGGGGCTCGCCACCTCACTTTGGCGGCACCCTTGATTCGCGGCACTGCCCGGCCGTGGACGGCACCTTTCGAGGCGAATGTGGCCGACATCCTCAAGCTCCGCGGCCGAGCAGTCTGTGTTCTGGCTTCGGGGGATCCTTTTCTCCATGGCGTCGGCAGCTTGCTGTCGCGCCACGTTGCCTGCGAGGAAACACTGGCGCTGCCCGCCCCGTCCGCGTTCAGTTTGGCGGCATCGCGCCTGCTGTGGCCGCTGCCGCAGACCGCGCAGTTGTCGCTGTGCGGCCGCTCGCTCGACTATGTCCGCCCGCATCTGCACCCCGGCGCGCGAATCCTGATACTGAGCTCTGACCAGGATACGCCCGTGAAGCTGGCCCGCTTGCTGTGCGACTTAGGCTTCGGGCATTCGCGAGTCACGGTACTGGAATCACTGGCGGGTCCACGCGAACGAATCCGCTCGGCGCCGGCGAACGCCTTCGACCTCGAGTCAATCGACCCTCTCAACCTGGTGGCGATCGAGGTCGCCGCGGACGCCGGTGCGCGCATTCTTGCCAAGGCGGCGGGCCTGGCCGATGAACTATTCGAGCATGACGGGCAAATCACCAAACGTGAGGTTCGTGCCCTCACCTTGTCCTCCTTGGCGCCGCGGCACGGCGAACTGCTTTGGGACGTGGGTGCGGGGGCCGGATCGGTGGCGATCGAATGGCTGCTCGCGGATGCTTCTTTGAATGCGCTCGCCGTCGAATGCCGTGCCGATCGAGTCGCGCGCATTCGACGCAACGCCGCGGCGTTCGGCGTGCCGCACCTCAAGGTTATCGAGGGCTCGGCGCCCGCTGCACTTGAAGGATCGGCGCTGCCGGACGCGATATTCGTCGGCGGCGGTGCGGCAACACCTGGGATGCTGGACACTCTGCAAAAGGCGTTGCGCCCCGCGGGTCGCTTGGTGATCAACGCCGTGGCTCTGGAAACGGAACTGGTCCTACTGAAATACCACTCGCAGTTCGGTGGTTCGCTGTGGCGAATTGCGATCGCGCGCGCCGATCCCATCGGCGGCGAGGATGGGCGCATGACGGGCTGGCGCTCCGCCATGCCGGTCATGCAATGGGTTTGGGTGAAGCCATGATCGTCGCAGGCATCGGTTGCCGCAAGGCGATATCGGCGGCGCAGGTCGATTCGGCCATCGAGGCTGCGTTGCTGCATAGCCGACTCGAAGGGCATGAGCTGGGCTCGATTGCCGTACCTGCGGCAAAAGGCATGGAAGCGGCCATCGTCGCGGCCGCGGCGGCGCGTGGCGTTCACTTGGTGTTGATTGCACCGGACGCACTGCAGGCGGCGGATTCGCGCACCTTGACTCGTTCGGCACGATCGATGGGTACGTTCAACGTGCGGTCCGTCGCCGAGGCCGCTGCGTTGGCCGCGGCCGGGCCGAACTCACGATTGTTGGCGCCGCGAGTCGCCGTGGGTCCTGTGACCTGTGCGCTTGCCGAAGGAGAGAATCTGCCATGACGGTACATTTCATTGGCGCGGGACCCGGGGCCGCCGATCTGATCACGGTGCGCGGGCGCGACCTTCTCGGCCGTTGCCCCGTGTGCCTGTACGCCGGTTCATTGGTACCACCCGAGCTGCTCGCGCATTGCCCGCCGGGAGCGCGGCTCGTCGATAGCGCGGCCATGACGCTCGATCAGATCGAGCATGAATATCTCGCGGCCGATGCGGCGGGTCTCGATGTCGCGCGACTGCATTCCGGCGACCTGTCCATTTACAGCGCCCTGGCCGAGCAGCTGCGCCGCCTGCGGCGTCACGGGATTGCCTACACGCTCACACCCGGCGTGCCGGCTTTCGCTGCTGCGGCAGCCGCTCTGGAACGTGAGTTGACCGTGCCCGGCATTGCGCAAAGCGTCGTCTTGACGCGAATGCCGGGACGCGCCTCACGCATGCCCGAACGCGAACGCCTCGACGCATTCGCGGCAAGCGGCGCGACGCTTGCCATTCATCTGGCCATTCATGCCATGGAAACCATCGTCGCGGAACTGGTTCCTCACTACGGCGCCGACTGCCCGGTGGCCGTGGTGATGCGCGCCAGTTGGCCGGACGAACGCATCCTGAGAGGAACGCTCGAGGACATCCGCGCCCTGCTATCTGCCGAACCCATGGAGCGCACGGCCCTGGTTTTCGTCGGCCGGGCGCTGGAGGCCGCGGATTTCGAAGAGAGCGCTTTGTATTCTCCCGATTATGTGCGGCGATTCCGCGATGCCAATGCCCACTGATCGCCACCCCTCGTCAGGCGCCGAAGGCGCGGAGCTGCCGCAAGCCCAGGCGCTTGCCGCATTGCGCGGCGAGATTCCAACGTTCGCGCCCGGCGAAGTGTGGCTGGTGGGCGCAGGCCCCGGCGATCCCGGACTTTTGACCCTCGACGCATTGGCGGGTTTGTTGCAGGCCGATGTCGTGGTTCACGACGCGTTGGTCGATGCGCGTGTGCTGGCCCTCGCGCGTCGCGGCGCGCAGATGCAGTTTGCCGGCAAGCGCGGCGGCAAACCCTCGATCGCTCAGCAAGACATCTGTGTGCAACTCATAGAGCTTGCGCAGCGTGGGCTTCGAGTACTGAGACTGAAGGGCGGCGATCCCTTCGTCTTTGGCCGCGGCGGGGAAGAGATCCTCGCGCTGGCTGCCGCGGGCGTGCCGTTTCGCGTGGTACCGGGCGTGACCGCAGGCCTTGGCGGATTGGCGAGCTTGGGAATCCCCGCAACGATGCGCGGTATCAATCAGGCAGTGATCCTCGCCACCGGCCATGATCCGGATGAGGAAGGCCAGCTGGATTGGTCCGCGCTCGCACGCACACGCCAGCCCATCGTGCTCTACATGGGACTGCGCAATCTTGGGAAGATTGCGGCGGCCCTGATGCACGGCGGACTGCCGGCAACCACGCCGGCCGCCGTGATCGCCTCGGCCACCTTGGCGGATCAGCGGATACTGGTGTCGACGCTGGAGCGCGTCGCCTCCGAGGCAACCGCCGCAAACTTCGCGGCCCCCGCCATGGTCGTCATCGGCCATATCGTGAATATCCGCCGGCAGCTGCTGGATGCAATCGCGCAAGCAGCGGCAGCTCCGGCACCAGTACCGGCACCGGCAGCCGCCGGCAAAGCCGCCATACCCTGTGGAAATTCCGCGTGCGAAGGCTGACCCTATGCGCAGGCTGAAGCTCATCGGCATCGGGGCCGGCAATCCGGACTACATCACGATGCAGGCCGTCAATGCGCTCAAACAAGTGGACGTCATTTTTGTAACGGACAAGGGCGAAGACACGGCGGATCTGGTGCGTGCCCGCAAGGAGCTCTGCGAACGTTACATGCAGGCAAAGCCCCATCGAATCGTGGAGATCAAGGACCCTCGGCGAGACCGCTCCTCCGGCGGGTCCGGCGGGTCCGGTGGCTCCAGCTCCTCCGGCTCCTTGGGCGCCTACCGATCCGCGGTCGCGACGTGGCATGAGGAACGAGCTGCCCTCTATGAGCAGGTCATTCGAGAACAGTTATCCGAAAACGAATGCGGTGCGTTTCTCGTCTGGGGAGACCCATCCCTTTACGACAGCGCCCTTCGCATCATCGGTCAGGTCGCGGCGCTCAAAACGATGGAATTCGAGTGGGAGATCATTCCCGGAATCACCAGCATTCAGGCGCTCGCCGCGCGCCACCGAATTTCATTGAACGAAATCGGCGCACCCATCCATATCACGACCGGACGGCGACTCCGCGACGAGCAGTCCGCAAACGGAATCGCCGACGGCATCAATGTGCTGGTATTGCTCGACGGTAACTGTGCATTCAACGAGCTCGCCGAAGACGATATCGACATCTACTGGGGCGCGTATCTGGGCACGCCGGATGAGATCTTGCTGTCCGGAAAACTCGAGGAACTGCGTGAGCGGATCGGTGAAGTGCGTGCCTCGGCTCGGAATCAAAAAGGATGGATCATGGACACTTATCTATTGCGCAAGCGTGGAGCGGCATCTTGATGGCGGAGCAGCGTTCGCGCCGGCCGCGGTTCGACGCCATTCCGGGGGTCGACGAAGCGATCCGCACCGCGGCCTACCGGCGACTCGACATACTGACGAAACCCCGCGGCGCTCTGGGGCGCCTCGAACCGCTGGCGGCGCAGATTTGCGCCATTCAAGGCACCTTGGGAATCCGCATAGTTCAACCGCTGGGCATCGTATTCGCCGCGGACCACGGTGCGGCAGAACGGGGTGTCAGCGCGTACCCTCGCGAGGTGACTACGCAGATGGTGGCCAATTTCCTGCACGGCGGCGCGGCGATCAGCGTGCTGGCAAAGCTGCAGGGCATCGAGCTTTGGATCGTGGATGCCGGCGTGGCGGGTGACTGCAGCGCTCATCCACGCCTGATCGAAGCGAAGATCCGCCGCGGAACACGCAATTTCATCGACGAGCCGGCGATGACGCCGCAGGAATGCTTGGACGCACTACAGCGCGGCCGCGCGGTGGTTGAGCGCGTGGCTACACCCGGCAGCAACACACTGGTCCTCGGCGAGATGGGAATCGGCAACACGGCAGCCGCGGCCCTGCTGATGCATGGGCTTACCGGGCGGGCACTCATCGAGTGCGTCGGGCGCGGGACCGGCCTGGACGATGCGGGACTCGAGCGCAAGCGGCAGCTGTTGGAGCAGGCGCTCGAGCGGCGCCCCACGCCGCAAGATCCGCTGGAATTGCTGACCGAATACGGCGGTTACGAAATTGCCATGCTCACCGGCGCGGTGATGGCAGGCGCCGCGCGCCGAGCGCTGATATTGGTGGATGGATTCACGACCACCGTCGCGGTGGCGCTTGCGGCGAAAATAGATCCCGGGGTGCTGGATTATTGCGTATTCGGACATTGTTCCGCCGAGCATGCACACCGTGCCCTGCTGGATCATCTGCAAGTACGACCGTTGCTCGATCTCGAGATGCGGCTGGGCGAAGGCAGCGGCGCGGCAACGGCGCTATCCGTCGTGCGAACGGCGGTAGCGCTGTTCACGGAGATGGCCACGTTCGAAGGTGCCGGGGTCAGCAATAGGGAGGCGTAACGAGCATGATTCAAACGGTGGCCGTATCGGGGAGGGAAACCGGATTGGATAGATATTTTTTATGAAAAAGCAGGCCCTCCTGCTCCTGGTCGCGATTCAATTCCTGACCCGACTGCCGGTGCCGCATCTCGACGGGTTTCAGAACAGTTGGCTGTCGGAATCGGCACGCTACTTTCCCATGGTCGGTGCGCTCGTGGGAGCGATCGGCGTCGGCGTATGGTGGCTCAGCGCAATATTCTTCCCGCCGGCCGTCGCGATCGGCCTGATGATGAGCGCCACCTTGCTATTGACGGGTGCGTTGCACGAGGACGGCTTTGCCGACGTCTGCGACGGGTTCGGCGGCGGTAGAACGCGCGATGCCGTGCTCGCCATCATGAAGGACTCTCGAGTGGGCGCCTACGGCGCCATGGGAGTCGCCATGATGCTGGGCTTGAAGTGGGCGGTTTTGGTCTCTCTTCCCCATGCGACGTTGCCGGTAGTCGTCGTCGGAGCGCACATCGTCAGCCGCTGGTGCGCCATCGGGCTCGTTTGGCGAATGCAATACGTACGCACGGACGCAGATGCCAAATCAAAACCCCTTGCCGACAGTATGGGCGGCTGGAACTGGTTGTTGAGCGGCGCGCTGGGTACCATCGCCCTGCTCCCGGCGTTGCCGTTCATCGATCCCGCGGCGCGGTTTCCATGGGTCCTGGTCCTGCTTGCCGCACTGGCATTTAGCTTGGTCGCCACGCTCTTGACAGCCGCCTACTTCAGATACCGAATAGGCGGCTACACGGGAGACTGCCTGGGCGCCGCGCAGCAACTGTCGGAACTCAGTTTTCTCCTGGCGACATTGGGCGTGTCGACCGCGATTCATCCGAACGGATGATGGACATGCGCTGATGCAGATTTATCTCGTGCGACATCCACCACCCATTGGGGTCGACGGCCTATGCTATGGACGCCTGGAAGTGCCCGTGGACGAGCAAGCCATCGACGCAGCGGCCGAATCGGTCTTCGCGCGGATACCCGGCGCAGCGATCGAGAGCGCGCGCATCTATTCCAGCCCCTCTTCACGATGCATGGGGCTTGCTCGACGCATTGCGTCGCCGCGTGAACCTGCATCGACGGAAGCCTTGGCAGAGATGAGCTTCGGCGATTGGCAGGGCGCTCGATGGGATTCGATAGCGCGCGAGAAAATCGACGCCTGGGCGAGGGACACCTGGGGTTACCGGCCCGGCGGCGGGGAATCGGCGGCGATGGTTGCAACGCGTTGGGAACGCTGGGTGCATGATGTTCGCCGGATCGACAGCGGCATCGTCATTGCAGTAACCCACGCGGGCGTGATTCGCGTCGCGCTGGCCCGGTCGGCTCGCGGCAACGGCTCGGCCGGGCTCGAGACACATATACCGTTCGGATCGGTACATTGTCTGGACATCGGATGACGTTTGAGTTTGCTCCAATGAGGCGACAACGATGAATGAAGGTAAATCCGTTTCTGGCAGGCACCTCGGTGGGCATGATTTTAGTCCTCAAGAAATAGCGGCGGTATATCGCGCGATGGCGATGCGGCGCGACATGCGCCATTTCCTGTCCGATCCACTCGACGATGCGTTGCTTGCGCGCCTACTGGGCGCGGCGCATATGGCGCCTAGCGTCGGGCTCATGCAGCCGTGGCGCTTCATCCGCGTGCGTGATCCGGGGCTGCGCACGCGCATTCACGCCCTGGTGGAGGCGGAACGCGTCAAGACCGCCCAGGCGCTGGCGGAGCGTGAGGATGAGTTCATGCGCCTCAAGGTCGAGGGCATTCTCGAGTGCGGCGAGGTGCTGGTGGCTGCGCTGGCGGACGGTCGCGAAGCTCATGTCTTCGGACGGCGGACCATGCCTGAAATGGATTTGGCCTCGGTGGCGTGTGCCATACAGAATCTCTGGCTGGCCGCTCGCGCAGAAAACGTGGGCATGGGGTGGGTGTCCTTGTTCGATCCCGAGGCCCTGCGGCTGTTGCTCAAGATGCCGGAAGGCAGCCGGCCGGTAGCAGTTCTCTGTTTGGGGTACGTGCCGGCCTTCTATGAAAGCCCGATGCTCGAGGAGGTCAAGTGGGCTCAGCGTTTTGCGCTGGAGAGCATGCTGCACGTCGACTACTGGAGCGAAGGTGCGGCGCCGATGCCGGCTTGACTCACGCGCAGTCCCGGGCAGCGCGTGACACCTAATTCTTGATACAGTCATCGATTGACACCCTACACTCCCCGAGGCTCAAATCCCGTGCGTAGCCTGTTTGTAACAAAAATATGCGCCTGCCCGCGGCGCGTGGCGCTGCTCGCCGCCCTGACATTGCTGGGCAACGCGGTGGGCGCGCAAGACTCGAGCGCGGCGCTGGATCTTCCCACCAGCAAACAGCTGATTGCGCCGATCCCCGGGAATCCCCAGCGCACCAACAGTCTGCCGATGTCCTTGGCAGTCTCTCCCGATCATCGCTGGGTGGCGTCGTTGAACGCAGGCTTCGGCACCTTCGAATCGGGCTACATGCAGTCGATCGGGGTCCTCGATGCGCAGAGTGGAAACGTCCGGGATTTCCCCGACACGCGCACGTTGATCGGTGCGAAGCAAACGTTTTTCTCAGGCATCGTGTTCAGTGCGGACGGCACCAAGCTGTATGCCAGTCTCGCCTCTTCCAGCGATCCGGAGGGCGGCGGCCAGAAAACAGACAATGGCATCGTGGTGTACCGGTTTGCGAACGGCGTGCCCACGGCCGATAGATTTCTACGCCTGCCTCCGGTAACACTTGGGGAAGGACGTCATTCCAGCCTGTCCGGCCGCGACGACCATACCGTCAGTCCCTTTCCGGCGGCATTGGCCGTGGTACCAGGTAAACCCGAGCGGCTGCTGGTGGCGGAGAATCTGTCCGACACGGTTGCCCTACTGGACGCGGCTTCGGGAGCCATCGTGCGGCGCTTCGACCTGTCGTGGAGCGAGAATGTGCCCGCGACCTACCCCATCGCATTGGCCGTCACCCAGAATGGCCGGCGCGCGTTCGTCGCGCTGTGGAATGTCAGCGAGGTGGTGGAACTGGATCTCGTGAGCGGCGCGATTGGGCCGCATGTGAGCCTGCTGAAGCCCAGCTCGCCTACCGCGCCCGGGACACATCCGAGCGCGCTGGTGCTGGATGAGCGCGCGGGCATGCTGTATGCGGCACTATCGAACCGCGACGCCGTAGCTGCGATCGACATCGGCCAGAACCATGCAACCGGCCAAGGTAAGCTCGAAGTCAGGGGCTATTTCGACACGCGCCTGCCGGGGCAAAGCTACTTCGGGGCCGAGCCCGGCGCGCTCGCGTTGAATCAGGACGGCTCGCGGTTGTACGCGGCGAACTTAGGATCGGATGCGGTGGCGGTCCTCGATCCGCGCCGGCTGCTCGGCCAGCCTAGGGCCAAGGGCATGGTGGAACCCATCGGGTTCGTGCCCACCGAATTGATGCCGATGGCGCTGGCATCCATGGGCCGCACGCTGTACGTCGCCAGCGCCAAGGGCAGAGGAACGGGCCCAAACAACATGGACCCTCGCCCCACTGAGGCGACCAAGAACTACCCGCTGATGAAGCGCGGCTTTACCTATGCGCCCACCCTGTTGTACGGCTCCTTGGCCACGCTCGATCAAACGGCGGTGGAGTCCGCGCTCAAGGCGTCGACGGCGGTCGTGCTCGAATCGAACCGCATGAAGGCCGCCCGGGAAGCGATTCATTTTGCCGGCGGCGGCAACCCGATCAAGCATGTGATCTACATCTTGAAGGAGAACCGCACCTACGATCAGGTGCTCGGCGATCTGGCGAAAGACGGCAAGCGTGTCGGCAATGGGGATCCGTCGCTCACGATGTATGGGACTGCCATCACGCCGAATCAGCACCGGTTGGCGCTGCAATTCGGCGTGCTCGACAATTTCTTCGACTCCGGCGAAGTGTCCGGCGACGGTCATGTGTGGTCCATGGCAGGGATCGGCACGGATTTCGTCGAGAAAACTTGGCAGCTGCACTATCGCAGCAAACAGCGCACCTATGATTACGAGGGCATGGTGGCCGACGGCTACCCTCTGCTGCAGCACATTCCCGATATTGCCGAACCGTCCAGCGGTTACCTGTGGACGAACTTCGCAGCGCACGGCAAGACGGTCTACCACTTCGCCGAGTACATCTCGTCCATCTTCTGCGACGACGATAAATTGCCGAAGCGGACTCAAGATCCGCAGCTCGGCGCCATGTCGGGCGGCGTTGCACATTGCGCTTCCCCGATGATCAAGCCGGGCGAGGCTATTCCGGAGGAATGGGGCGGCGGCAAGAACTTGTGGCCGTGGGCGATTCCACGATTGGCCGGCAACATCGCCACGAAGCCGGAACTCGTGGGGCACTTTGCGCCGGAATCGCCGGACTTCAACCTGCGCGTGCCCGATCAGATCCGCGTCAATGTATTTATTCGCCACCTGCAGCAATGGATGCAGGATCGCGCCGCGGGCAATGACACCATGCCGAACTATATCCAATTGCGGCTGCCGAATGACCACACCGAAGGGACCAAGGTGGGCGGTCCGACGCCAAAATCATCTGTCGCCGACAATGACCTGGCCGTTGGCCGTGTCGTCGAAGCCATATCGCACTCGCCATTCTGGAACGACACCGCGATTCTGATATTGGAAGACGATGCGCAAAACGGCGGTGATCATGTAGATGCGCACCGCTCGCTGGCCCTGTTGGTGAGCAAGTATGCGCCGCATCCGAAAACCGGCGAGGCCGCCGTGGTGGATAGCCGATTCTATTCGACCGTGAGCATGTTGCGCACCATGGAGACTCTGCTGCAAGTGCCGCCGATGAACAACAACGATGCGCTGTGTTCACTGATCTCGACACCATTTACCGGGCCGGGCGATCAACCGCCCTTCGCGGCGGACCTGTCGAATCGCGACAATGGCTTGATCTACACGGCCAACGCAGCGGATGCACCCGGCGCAGCGCTGTCCGAAAAAATGGACTTTCGGCATGCGGACCGCGCGGACCCGAGCAAACTCAATCTGATTCTTTGGCAGGATGCCATGGGCGGTGCGCAGCCGCCGGCCATGCTGAAGGTCAAGTACAAGAAGAAGATGAAGGATGACGACGACTAGGCTCCGACACGCAGGCGCGCCAAGAAAAACGTAAAAAATACAATTCGCGCGAGGCGACGGAGTTCACATGACCGTGCCTGCGTATGTTGGATGCCGTACAGACGCCTGAATTTTCAGGCCTCATAGTCCGCGGGCCGTTTTACATTCAGTGTGAGATATCTCCAGGACGGCGATTTATTTCCCACCAAGGACCAGAGGGACGCACATGAATATCACTGAGAGTCGCCCCCTATGGACGTGGCTGATCGCGGCGACGCTGGCAACATGGATCGCAGGCTGCGGGCAAGATCGAATTCTCGGCGGCACTGGAATCGCGGGTCTCATACCCGCGGTAATCGCCGAGACGCCGTTGAACGGTGCGACCGGCGTCCTGGTCAGCACCTCCTCTATCACCGCAACCCTGAATGAGCCGGTCGCTCCGATCACGGGTACGGCCAGCATGACGCTGACGTGCGCAGCGCCGTGCGTGAATGCCACGGGAGTGGTGAGCCTAGACGCGACCCATACCATCGCCACGTTCACGCTTACCCCCGGAACCACGCTGTCCACGGCCACGCTTTATACCGGAACCATCGCCGGCGCCACGAGTCTTGCCGGCGGCATCGCGATGGTGGGTCCCTTCACCTGGCAATTTACGACCGTGGGGGCCGCAGCGGACCTTACCCGGCCTCGCGTGTCGATGACCAATCCGGCGACCACAACTCCGGGACCGACGCCAGGTGTGCCCGGCAATACCGCGATTACTGCGATTTTCACCAAGGACATGGCGCCGGCCACGATCATCGGCACCAGCTTTACCGTGACCTGCGCGTCCCCTTGCGTCGCACCTGCCGGCAGCGTGAAGTACTCCGCCAGCACCAGAACCGCGGTGTTTACGCCGGCCGCGAATTTCGTTTTGGGCGATACCTATACGGCCACACTGACCACGGCGATAACGGATCTGGCGGGCAATGCGCTCGCGGGCAATCAGGCGCCCTTGCCTGCGGCCAGCAGCTACGTGTGGACCTTCATCGCGGCCGCTCCCAGCCCCACCGGAAATGTGTCGGTGCTCTCGACGAACCCCGCAGCCAATGCAACGGGCGTTTGTCCGACCGCGGGCATCAATGCCAGTTTCACGGTGCCATCCGGCTTGCGTATGGATCCCACGACGCTGACGACCACGACATTCACCGTGGTTGGGCCTGCGCCTGCCTCCACCCCAGTCATCGCGGCGTCAGTCGCTCTCGACCCCGCCACCGGACATATCGCGACCTTTACGCCGCAGACCGCGCTGACCGGGGGCCTCTCTTATACGGCTACGATCGAAGGCGGCGCCAACGGGGTGAAGGACTTGGCCGTTCCGGCCAATACCATGCTCAGCAACTTCACCTGGAACTTTACCGCGGCGGCGACAGCGGCCGCGTGTCCCGTGCCCATCGCTCTCGCGTCGGCAGCACCCTTTGGTACCTTCGGCGGTTCTGCCGGAACGACGAATTCTGGAATTCTGACGGTGATCAACGGCAACATCGGCACCACTGCGGTCTCCACCTTGGTCACGGGATTTCATGATACCGGCGTGGGTTGCACTTACACGGAGGTTTTAGGTGCCGACGTCGGCGCCGTCAATGGATTGATTTTTACCGCGCCTCCGCCCCCGACGGTCAGCTGTCCCAATGAAGGAACCGCCGCCACGGCCGCGATCGCCATGCAGGCGTTGGCCGACGCGCGGACGGCATATAACGCTTTGGTGGCCCGAGCCGCGGGGCCCGACCCCGGCGCCGGCAATCTCGCTAACCTGGTACTGGTTCCCGGCGATTACACCGCAGCGGCCGGCACATTCAAGATTCAAGGCGGAGACCTGACGCTCGATGCGCGCGGCGATGCCAATGCAGTCTGGGTGTTCCAGATGGCGACCACGCTCACCGTGGGCGGCCCGGGTGTCGCGTTTCCCCAGAGCGTGCTTCTCGTCAACGGCGCGCAGGCAAAAAATGTCTTCTGGCAAGTTGGGAGCGCCGCGACGATCAATGCCGCAGGCGGCGGAACGATGGTGGGTACCATCATCTCGCAGGCTGGAGCCGCGTTCTCGACCGTGGGCAATACCGCCATCGTGACCCTGGACGGCAGAGTCCTGTCCTTGGGCGCCTCGGTCACGCTGGTGGACACGGTCATCAATGTCCCTGGCCCATAAGGTTTCAGAACTCTCATGGAGCGACGCATGAAAATTGCCCGAGCATTTGGGATGATGGCAGCCCTGGCTGCACTCGCCGTCACCTTGAGTCCCGCGGCATCCGCCGATGACAGTGGGTGGTACGCAGGGTTCAACGCCGGACAGTCGAGAGCCAAAATCGACGATGCCAGGATTGACAGTGGCTTGTTGCTCAATGGTCTGACGACGACCTCGATCAGCGATGACAACCATCATTTCGGATACAAGGTATTTGGCGGCTACGAGTTCAACCGTTATTTCTCTCTCGAGAGCGGCTACTTCAACTTGGGTCGATTCGGCTTTACGGCCGATACCTTGCCGGCCGGCAGCTTGCGCGGCGATATCAAAATACAAGGTGCAAACTTCGATGCCGTGGGCAGCCTGCCGATCGGCGAGAAATTCTCGCTTTTTGCGCGCGCCGGTTTGAATTACGCCGATTCGAAAGACTCCTTCTCCGGCACCGGATCCGTCGCGGTGCTCAATCCTTCACCCCATAAATGGGCCGCCAATTACAAATACGGATTCGGCGCTGAATACGATTTCAATCGGTTCGTCGGGATGCGCCTCGAAGGAGAGCGCTACCGGGTCGATGATGCGGTAGGGAACAAAGGCGACGTCGATCTTTATTCTGCGGGACTGGTGTTCAAATTTGGCCGCACGGAAGCCGCGCCGGCTCCGCCCCCGGTTGCAGCCGCGCCGGTCGTCGAGGCCGCACCGGCGCCGCCGCCACCTCCGCCGCCCCCTCCCCTTCCCCCTCCCCCTGTACGCAAGCGCGTCAGCTTCTCGGCGGACTCGCTGTTTGATTTCGCCAAGGACACGGTGAAGCCTGCCGGCAAGCAGGCGCTCGACGTCTTTGCCGCGGAACTGCGGGGCGCGCAATTTGAGGTCATCACGGTCACCGGCTACAGCGATCGGATCGGATCGCATGACTACAACATGAAGCTTTCGGCGCGACGCGCCGAATCGGTGAAGTCTTACCTGATAGTCACAGCAGGAATCCCCGCGGACAAGATCGAAGCGCGCGGGGCGGACGGTTCCGATCCGATAACCAGGCCAGGGGAATGCCCGGGCGAGAAGCGATCAGCAAAATTGATCGCCTGCCTGCAGCCGGATCGGCGTGTCGATGTCGAAGTCGTTGGCAGCAGGCTCCAGGCCGCCACGGGCAATTGAAGCGCCTCGTCTCACGACGTTAATTCGAATCCCGCGGGCCATGCTCATGGCATAAGCGCTGATTGGCGCTGGTCTTCCTTCACGACCACGCTGCGCACATCCCGTGCGCAGCCGTGTAGGACTGCGCCGCATTTCTCTAAGCATATGCACTCTTGCGGAATAAACCCTGGCTGTGCCGAGTCTAGCGGTGTGAAAGATCGCACGGCGATCTTAAGGGCATCCATTCGGTGGTTGCGGCGTCTGAGAGAGACGGGCTGCGTCCATTAATGGAGTAACTTTTTTTTCGTTTCGATGTACTCATACCATCGCCCACTTCCAAGAGGTCTGTATGACGATGCGCATTTCTACATGGGGTCAAGTTTCATCCGCATTGATGGTCAGCGTGCTCGCCGCATGCGGTGGAGGAGGAGGCGGCGGCTATGGTTCAACGACGTTTGCGCCGAGCATCAACTTCTCGGCACCGACGGCGACGACCACCATCAATTTCGGTCAGTCGATGACCGTGACGTGGACGTCGGCTTATGCCACCTCCTGCACCGCGTCCACCTCGGCCGCAGCGGCCGGTGCATTCACCGGCACGCAACCGACCAGCGGTTCGGTGACGGTTGTGCCGACCGCGGCGGGGAGCTACACCTACACGCTGAACTGCACCGGGACCGGCGGCAGCAAGTCCACATCGACCACGGCGACGGTCACGCCCAACTTGCTCGCGGCGCTCGCACCGACGGCCGCCATTTTGAGCGTGGGTTCAACCGTTGATCCGTTGAACAACGACGCCAATCCTTACGGCCTTACTATCGCGCCTGCGACGGTCGGACCGATCGCCAAAGGCGATCTGGTGGTGTGTAACTTCAGTAACGGCCCGACCGCTACTCCTCCCAATGCTGAGGGAGCGGGAACAACCATAATTGGTCTCCATCCCGGCACCACGCCCGCCGCGCCCTATCGGATCGCGCAATCTGCGTCGCTGCAGGGCTGCAACGCCCTCACCATGCTGGCGGATGACAGCATTTCCGCGGCGGCCTGGACGTCGAACTTGAATCCGCTGGTCAGCGCGACCGGCACCGTCGGAGCACCTTTCGCCGCAGACACCTTCACTCAACCCTGGGGAGAGGCGTTCGTGGCCGCAGCCGGCACGCAGCCTGCGGCGCTGTATGTCTCGAACGCTCCGGGTGGCGCCATCGCGGCGGGCGGCACCGTCGATCGCATCAGCTTGGACACCAACAATGCACAGACTTCGTTCACTGAGATTCTCACCGGCTTGTGCAGCGGCGGTGCACCGGGGTCTATTTTCGGACCTGCCGGGCTTACCTATGATGTGTCGAGTGATACCCTGTACGTCGTGGACTCGAGCTCGGCCAGTGTGATCGCCATTGCCGGCGTATCCAGCGTCCCGAAGGACGGCATCGTGGCTGCCGGCCAATGCAGCGCGACGACGCCGACTCCCGTACCCACTTTCACGGGACCCTCGGCGGGCTCGGTGCGAGTCATTGCCCATGGCGCGCCTTTCGTCACGCCCATCAGTGCAGCTCTCTTGAAGAATGGCGACTTGGTGGTCGGCAATGGCGATATCGGCGTGGCGACGGCCAGCGCCACGACGAACTTGCTGATCGAAGTCTCGCCGGTGTTGCCGAACGGCTTCGTGGGTCAGCCGGTGCAGGTTGATAAGGGAGCCCCCGGTGCGCTGTTCGGGCTCGCGGCCACGGTGAGCGCTCAGGGGAACCAGATCATTTATTTCAATGATGACAGTGCCAGCCCCAATGCCGTAATGCAGTTGGGGCCGATCGTGAGCACGACCCCCAGCGGACCGAGCCCGTACTAGCCAGCATTCTTCGATTCGACTTGATAGGCCGCCCCATTCGGGGCGGCCGTTCTGGCTCGCAATTCGCGAGCACCCACTTGCCCATCGGCAAGGCCACATAATCTAAGGTGTGGTTCAGCCGCAACCCCACCTAAGTAGGCGCCCCTTGTGACGGCGGCCGCGCTTCGCGCCCAGAAGGCGCTCAAGACCGCGGATTCCCCGCCGATATGAGCGCAGGAATCGCCAAATCTCGTGGGTGGGGCGTATTAACATTCGACAAAAATCATACGCTTCACCGCGCCTTCGCAAAGCTTTGGGCGGGGTGCGCTCCTGGCTCGCCGGCATCGGCGCGGCAATTCTCAACGTCCGGCCGACTCCACAACAGCTGGGCAACGCCACGTTCTTCAAAGGATTGGAGCATCTCGCGCGCAGCGCGGGAGTGCGTATCTGGGAGTGGGACGTTGTTAACAATTCCATGCAGTTCAGCGGTAACCTCGCTGAAGTTTATGGGGCTGAGCTCGCCGAGTCGGACGCCGAACCCGACGCCCTGATGCTGGGCAAAGTCCATCCCGAGGATCGCGCCCGCTATCGCGCGGAATTCATCAGGGCGCTCAAGGGTCAGGCGCCGATGGAGATAGCGTATCGCGTGAAAGAAAGAGACGGGTCGGTACGGCCGGTCCAATTGCGCGGCGAAGTGTTCCGCAACCCTCAAGGACGTGCGATCCGCGTCCTAGGCTTGACCATCGACATGAGCGCGCAAGAACAAGCGGCGGCGCTGCTTGCCGAACAGGCCGAGCGCCAAACGCAATTACTACTGAGGCTGAAACTGGCTACGGAAACCGCCGGGATCAGCATTTGGGAAAAGGATCTGGTCGGCGGCGCGTTCATCGCCGACGACAGCTTTTGGACCCTGTTCGGCCTGCAGCCTTCGAAAACTCTCAATCCACGAGATGTGATTCATGAGAACGATCGTGAGGCAACTGCCGCCACCATACGCGCCTTGCTCGCCGATCCGAGCAGTGCGGCCATCCTGCCATTTCGGTGTCGAACCGCCAATCCTCGGCGTGAGCCGCAATTCGTCCAAACGCATGTACGCGTGGATCGCGATGCCAACGGTGTGGCGACGCACCTCATCGGCGTCAGCTGGGATGTCACGAAGGAAGAGCTGCACGCCGCAGAATTGGAGAGCCGAGCGGCGCAGGAAAGCGCCCTGATCGAGCGCTTGAGCGTCACCACCAAGGCAGCCGGCATCTCACCTTGGGAATTCGACATCAAGTCCGACTGTCTCTCGTGGCACGGCCCCCGCCCGCCGTGTTTCGGAATGGACGACGTACCGCTGAAGGACTATCTCCGCACTTTGACGACCATCGTCCTGCCGGCGGACCGCGACATTGCTGTCCGGGCCGCGGCCGACGCCATGGCGAAGAAAATGGATTCTTACGAATACGTGATCCGGGTTCGGGGCATCGATGGCGAAATTCATCACATGCAGAACTACGCGCGAATCATGCGGGACGAAGCCGAGAAGATCCGCTACATCGTGGGAGTGACCTGGGACATCACACGCGACGTGCTGACCACTGAAATGCTCAAGAGCCGGGTCGAGGAAAATCGGCGCCTCATCGATCAAGTCAACATGGCCACGGAGAGCGCAGGCATCTGCTCATGGGAGCTGGATCTCATCGCCCGCCGCTACCTTTGGATCGAAAATCCAATCGCCGCCCTGGTGCAGCATTCCGCCACACACACTCTGAAGGTCCAGGCTCTGGAATCGATGCTGGTGACCGAGGACAAATCGTTGTTTCGCGACACGATCGTGGCGGCGCTCGCCAACAAAACGGATCGAATCAGTCTTCGCTACCGCGCCCGCGGCGTCAACGGCGATATGGTTCATGTCCAAAACTTCGGCCGAATCATTTTCGACGAAAAAGGCCGGCCCTCGAGATTGCTGGGAGTTTCCTGGGACGTCACCGAGGAAGTGGTCGCGTCGGAACTGTTGCGCCAGCAAACCGAAGCGGCGCAACTCGCGAGCCAGGCAAAGAGCCGCTTCCTGGCCAACGTCAGCCACGAAATTCGCACCCCCATGAACGGCATCATCGGCATGACCGGCCTGCTGCTCGACATGCAGCTCGATCGCACGCAGCGCGACTATGCGGAAACCATCCGTTCCAGCGCCGATTCGCTGCTGACCGTCATCAATGACATTCTGGACTTCTCCAAGATCGAGGCCGGCAAGCTGGAATTGGAATCCATAGAACTGGATTTGCGCACCCACATCGAGGATGTAGGTTCTGCGATGGCTTTCCAGGCAGCTGCCAAGGGCTTGGAGCTCATCGTCGACGTTGCGCCGCAAATGGCCACCCGGGTGCTCGGCGACCCTCAACGCCTGCGGCAGTGCCTGGTGAACCTCGTCGGCAATGCGGTCAAGTTCACCAAGGCCGGAGAAATCGTCATCAAGGTATGCGCCAAACAAGGCGGCAACGGCGAATCGCTGGCGTACTTCGAAGTGCGCGACACGGGCATGGGAATTGCCGAGAGGACCTTGCCGACCTTGTTCCAGCCGTTCGTACAGGCCGACTCGTCGACCACCCGGCACTTCGGGGGCACGGGCCTAGGCCTGTCCATCGTGCGCCGCTTGGTCGAACTGATGGGCGGCGAAATCGGTGTGTCGAGCGAGGTGGGAGTCGGTTCCCGATTCTTCTTCACCCTGCCGTTGAAGCCCGCGGCGCCGATCGCCACCGAGCGGCGCAGGCGCCGCGACGCGGGAGGCAGGATTCTCATCGTCGACGACAACGTGACCAATCAGCGGGTATTGAGCTCGCAACTCTTGCATGCAGGCTACACGGTGACGACGGTGGGTGGCGGGTCGGCGGCCCTCGCTGAGCTGAAAAACGCCGCGGCTTCGAGTCTGCCGTTCGACATGGTCATTACGGACTTCCAAATGCCAGACATGGATGGCGCTATGCTGGGCGAACGCATCACAGGCATTCCGGAGCTTGCCGACACTCGATTGGTCATGCTCACCTCTCTAGATCGACCCGGAGACACGCCAAGGTTGGCGGCGCTCGGATTTGCGGCGTATCTGACCAAGCCGGTACGGATGCGGGAATTGCTCGATGCCGTCGCGCGCGTCATGAGCGGCGACACGGGCCAATGGCACATGGACACGCAATTCATGATCACGACGAACATGCTGGCGCAGGCGGCGGCACCGGAGCGTTTTGGCGGGCATGTGCTACTGGTCGAAGACAATCTGGTCAATCAAAAAGTCGCGGTCCGATTCCTCGAACGCCTGGGATGCACCGTGGAAGTCGCCGGAAATGGCTCCGAGGGAGTCGCGGCTTGCGGACTGCGGCAATTCGATCTCGTCCTGATGGATCTGCAGATGCCGGTCATGGACGGTTTGACCGCTACGCGCAAGATCCGCGAGCAGGAAATCACGGGACATTTGCCCATCATCGCGCTCACGGCCAATGCGATGACCGGCGACCGTGAGCTCTGTGAGGCTGCGGGCATGGACGGCTACTTGACCAAGCCCATCGAGATCGAGCGATTACGCAATGTCCTGACCCGATTCGGCTTGGCCAGGAGCGATGCGGAGTCATCGGCTGCGGCGCCGGCGGCGGCACCTGCACGCACCACGCCGCCGGTCGATCTGGGTGGATTTCACAATGCCACCGACGGCGACTTTGCGTTCGCGCAAGAATTGGCCGCCACATTCATCGCCAGCGGCGAGCAGTTGCTGGCCGACATGGCCGCCGCCGCCATCGCGCCCGACCGCGCGGCTTTGGCAAGGACAGCGCACCAATTGAAAGGCGCCTGCGCGAATATTCACGCACATGCGCTCCGGGCGCTGGCGGAGAGCCTGGAGGCGGATTGCGGCGTCTGCGACGTACGCACGCTGCAGCAGCGCAATGCGGCGCTTCGCGAAGAATTCGAACGGGTCAAAAGCTTCTTGAGCGACCCATCCGTCTTACAGCAGCCTGCCAAAGCTGCGTCCTAATAACCGCCGCGACAACTGCGCGTGGTCTCGTCGGCAGGCGCCTAGTTTTTCTCGCCGCTCTTCTCGCCGCGGAACGCGGATCGAATCTTCGCCGAGCTGCGCTTCGCCGCCGAAGCGATCTCATGACCCACGGCGGTCGAGGTAACCGCAACTCGGTGCGCGCCCTCCTTGGCGGCGGCACCGACCGCCTTCGTGTCGCGCTTTACCGCAGCTCCGAAGGCTTTGGCGTGCACCGATACGGCCGATTCGTTGGGGCGTGCATCGGCCGCGTCGGCCGCATCCACCGTGCCCAACGGGACGATCAGCAAGCACCCCACGACTGCCAGCCCTAGGGCCAACCGCCGTGAGCGCGCGGAATTAGGCGCCTGCGCTTGCATCCACTCCCTCGCTGCCAAGATTCACGCGGAATACCTAGACAGGCTCCTAGCCCTCATGCCGGTCGCGATCATCATGTCCGTGTCCATGATCCTCATGATCATGATCGTGTTCATGTCCGCGCCCGCGATCCTCGTGATCGCGATCGTGCTCGTGGTCGCGCGCATGCGCGCGCTCTTCCCAGCGCTGGCGCTCGATTTCGCGCTCGCGCTCGTGTTCCTCGTAGTGACGCTGATACTCCGGGTCGTATTCCTGGGACCTTACGAAGTACACCGGCCGATTGCAGGCGTTGTACTCATGGCAGTGCCTGCGCCAGTCCTTGGCATGGCCCGGCGGAACATGAAGATAAATCGGCGGGGGCGGAGCGTACTGGGGCTCGATCACCACCGGTTGTGCATACACCACCGGCGGCGGCCGATCGTCGCCGAAAGTAACTTGACCGTACACACCGGGAACGACCTCCCCGGACAACATGACGCGGACATCTACTCCGCCTGCATAACTCGAGCCGGCGGCCAATACCGCCAACAGGGCGACTACACGCATATTTAAAATCCTCTCGAGAGCAATTCGGCGTCTGGGTTAGGAAACGCGGTCTTGCTTTGGTTGGGAAATACTGAATATTCCGCCGAATGGCCCCAAAAGGATAGCCGTCGGTCAGCGTGACGCGACATACTTCAGTGCTACCTGTGAGGCAGTTCACACTAGCGCCTGCCGGCGGACGACAAGTGGGCGTAGGGGGAAATTCTCAGGTCTCGGAGACCGTCTCCGAGACCTCGGCGTTCTCGACAGGGCGCGAAAGCGCCTATTGCACGCTGTAGCCCCGCCCCTTCAAGCACGCTGCCTGCGCCCTCAAATAGTCCTGGCGCTTCTCGGCAGGCACTGAAAGCGCGGCCGCGCTGCCCGCGGGGGAAGCATCGATCCCTGTTTGGCCGCCGGCCCACTGCTGACATTCCGCGCGATCCGCCGTCTGCTGTTCCGCCGTCTGCCCATTCGTGGGATATGCAAACAAATTAAGATCCGCGCCTTTGGCAGTCACTTGGCTCGCGAGACCCTGCGGAGCATGGACGGTCTCATATTGGCCCACCGCGCCATTCCACTGGTAGTAGTTGTCATTGGCGTAGTAGTACGGAACACCGCCCCACCAGTAGGTGGAGTAGTAGTACGGCAGGGTGTCGAAATACAGACCGTAACCGAGGAGTCCAAAACCGTCGTAGAAGCCAAAGCCGTCGTAAAAGCCGAAGCCATAACCATAGCCATAGCGGCCGTAGCCGCGCCCGAATCCACGGTGCCCGTAGCCTCCGCGGCCGCCATACCCCCCGTGCCCCCCATGTCCGCCGCCGTAGCCGCCCCCATGGCCGCCCCCATAGCCTCCTCCGCCATGAGCGCCACCGCCGCCGCGGGCGTGCGTGATGGGTGCCACGCTCAGGAGGACCGCACCCAGCGCTATCGCGGCAAGTCGTAACCTGGCTATCACCGTTGACTCGATCATTTCGTCACCTCAGATGCCTTCTTGGCAGATGGCTGTGGAGTTCATTCCAGTAGACCTGCGCTGCGTAGGCTTTATTCCGACATATTTGCCTATGTTTCGCAAAACAGCGACAAATTTGTCGACTTGTATCCGAGGAACGATTGGTCCGCAACCGCGGGCTGGACGGATTGGACCCGTTCGGACGCATCGCAACCTCACCGATGGCGCATACCCTCGATCCGCTTGCCTACGATACGCGCCGACGCGTACCGGGTTTTGCATGGAGACGCAGCTCACAGCAGATGGTCAAAGCGGAATGAATAACCGAGGCCGAACAAATGATCGGGAGCCTCACGATTCAGGCCGAAGCCTGCACGAAAATCGATCTGCTGGGTGGCGGTGATTCGAAACGCGCCCCCAGAGTCGAACATCTGGCCGGCGACACCGCGGCGCGGATGATCCGCGACATATTCGACGAAAAGGTCGGCACGCGAACCCACTTGCCGCTCGAGCGCGAGGGTCGGTTCCAAGGTTGGATTATTCGCTCCCGCACCCGGCATCAAGAACGCGGTGAACATGCCGCTGAGGCCCCAGCCGGCGCCCAGGTCCTTGGACCAGGGGATCTGAGCATAGGCGCCGTAGCCTTCGCCTGCGATCCGCGTGGCGCCCGTGGGCAGTATCAATCCCACCGTGGCCGACCATTCGATGCCATCCGGCGAGTGTCCGAATTGTCGCTTGATCGCCGGTGAGAGGTCTGAAAAACCGGCGGCCCCTGCCGATCCGCGCAAAGGATGGAAATAATTGGGCAAGTCGAGCAGTACTTCCGTGCACGACGCAACGCCGAACCGCAGCCGCGTATTCGATGCATCGATCACGGTCCCGCTCTGACGGACCGTCCAGTTGATGCCGTTTTCCACCTGCACGCTACCCTGCGGGACCACGAGGCTCGAGTTCGTGACATCCGGCCGGTCGGTGGCAATGGCGGCATCACCCTCATGGCAGCCGCCATCCTCCGCCTCCACGGCGCAGGCACGTTCCGCGGCAAGCGCCAGCAGCGTGAGCACAAATATCTTTTGCATGAATTGCACGGCCATGTCGCGGGCGTCGACATCCTAAGTGGGTTGCGTCATGTACTGACTCGGGTAGAGCACTCGGTATTCCACGAGCGCACCGCGTTATGAAATTTATTTTCCATGGTCATCGCCGGCGCCGGCGGTGGCGGACGCGCGTCCTTCCCGTACAATCTACGGATGCTGCGAAGAATTTGCGTATTCTGCGGGTCCAACTCGGGCACGCGCCAAACCTATCAACACGCTGCGCAGGCGGTCGGGAGGCTGCTCTGCCGGCGCGGCATCGAACTCGTCTATGGCGGCGGCAGTGTCGGCCTGATGGGCGCACTGGCAAACGCCTGCTTGAACGAGGGAGGCCGCGTCATCGGAGTCATTCCGCGGGCGCTGGCGGATCGAGAGCTTGCTCACGCCGGATTGACGGAACTGCGCATCGTCAGTTCGATGCACGAGCGCAAATCCCTCATGGCAGACCTCTCGGATGCCTTTATATGCTTACCCGGCGGATTCGGCACCTGGGAAGAGTTCTTCGAGGTGTTGACCTGGTCGCAACTTGGAATCCTGACCAAGGCCTGCGCCATTCTCAATGTCGACGGCTACTATGATCCGCTGCTCGCGATGGCGGACCAGGCATTGTCCGAGGGATTCATCCGGCCCGCTCACCGGGACTTCTTGCTGTCGGATACCGATCCGGAAAAACTGTTGGATCGACTGAGCAACTATGCCGTTCCCCCCGTCGACAAATGGATCGCCCGCCCGGGACGCTGACCGTGCTGTGTACCGCCATCCTGAAGGTGTAGTCTAGCCAGAACGGTTCATGCGCAACGGGCTCGCGCATGAACCTACCGATCGTGCGGCTGCGAGCGAGACGGGATTGGCGATCGTCAAGGCGGCGACGCAGCGACGCAATAGGGGGACCTGTGCCTATTCGCATTGGTGTCGGCGGTTGGACCTACGAGCCTTGGCGAGGCACGTTCTATCCGAGCGACCTCGCGCAAAAGCGCGAACTCGAGTACGCCAGCCGCCGGCTCACTTCCATCGAGATCAATGGCACCTACTACGGCTCGCAGAAGCCGGCGAGCTTCGCCAAATGGCGCGACGAAACACCGGATGATTTCGTGTTCTCCGTCAAGGCGCCCCGCTACGCCATGAATCGCACCGTGTTGGCGGGAGCAGGCAGCTCCATCGAGCGTTTCTTCGCCGGCGGCGTCATGGAGTTGAAGGAGAAACTGGGTGCCATCAATTGGCAGTTCTTGCCCTCCAAGAAATTCGACCCGCCCGACTTCGAGGCATTCTTGAAGCTGCTGCCGCGGCAAGCCGCGGGCCGCGAGCTGCGCCACGTGGTCGAGGTCCGGCACGACAGCTTCCGCACGCAGGCCTTCGTCGCGCTGCTGCGCGAATATGGCGTCGGCGTGGTGATCGCCGGCGACTCGCGCTACCCACAGATTGCCGATGCGACAGCGCCCTTCTTCTACGCGCGGATCATGGGAACGCAGCCGACCGAGGAATGCGGTTATTCGGCTGCGGCGCTCGATCTTTGGGCGTCGCGGGCGCGTGCCATGGCGTCGGGCAGCGAAGCGCCGGGGCTCGAGCGCGTCCTGCCGGAAGGCGCGGACGGCGTACCCCGGGACGTCTATCTATACGTCATCGGCGGCCACAAGGTACAAAACCCGGTTGCCGCTGCTTCCCTGATGCGCCGTTTGGCCTGAGCGGATGGCTGAATCGGCGCAGTCCGGAGCAGAGGCCCGGAGCATATCGGCGGGAGAACTACTGCCGCCTGTGGATCGGAATATCGATATAGCTATCGCCGTACCAACGGATCTTCAGAGGAATCTTGCCGTCCGCGATGGATTCCTCGCTGATGTCCCCTCCGGTGCCGTAGTTGATCTCGCGGTCGGGCCGTTTGCCGACGCCGAGCACCATCACCAGGCGGCTCCCGGCCTGTAGCTGTCGACCGGTGAGTCGCTCGCTCTTGAACGCCAATTCCTGACGCTGGCCTGCCTTGAGCATATGGCGGTGGCTGCGGTCCCGTGCATAACTGGCGCGCAGTTCCAGCGTGGGGCTGAACAGGCGCAGGTGGTCGCCGCCGGGCAGGAGCTCGTACAGGCTCACGTTCAAATCCATGTCCATCTTATTGATGGCGAAGTCCAGCCGACCCGAGAACAACCCGTCGAACTCCGTGGGCTTGGCCAGCGGCTCGCTGATGAAGATGGCGCCGTGCCGCGGTGCCAGGCTTCTGCTGATGAAATCGGTCGACGGCGTCCAGGCGGCGTCCGAACGATCCGTGAAACTCACTGTCTGTTGCACGAACGCGTCGTGGGCTTTGTCGTGGGCTTTTTTGTGCAGCGTGAGACGATGATTCGTGCCTGCGGTACCTTCCAGGTAGTACCTCACCGACGCATCCGCCATGGCATCGAGAGAGGCCACATGACGCCACTCATTGGCGCCCATGACCTCGTAGTTGACGCTTCCTGCCAACAAAGCCGGCACCTGCGACCCCTTGAAAACGTGATCGAACCATTGAAAGCGCAGTTCGCGCAAATCGACGCGCGCGGCGGAGTCGGGCTGATAACCGTGCAAGTTCTCCGCGGGTCCGAGTTGCATCATGGCATCGTCGTACGGACCGATGATCAACGTGTCATCGGCATGCGGATTGTATCGACGATGCTGAGCGAAGTAGTAGAGATCGCCCGGTTCACTCGACGCGAAATAGCCGGTCATGGTGAGCACCGGCACGTTGACGTGCGCGAACTGTTCGCGATAAGGCACCAAACTTTGCCAGAATCGATCGTAGCTCGGATGATTCAGCCACCGTATGAAAATCGGATTGTGCTTGCCGTACATTCTCCCTAAGTCTCGGTAGCGCCTGCCGCTTCGGTACCACTTCTGATCGAGCGCGCGCCACTGTGCTGCGTCGTCTCCGCCCGGGATGTCCGCCGCGGCCATCTGCAGCGACCATCCGTACGCGGAGTTCTTGAAGATGCCCCCCTCCATGGGAAAATTGACGCCGGGTGCAAGGGACGCGGAAGTCGCGATCGCCTTCAATGCCGGTGACGGCCCTTTGGCGGCGGCCCACGGGATGAAGCCGCCGTAACCCTCGCCATACATTCCCACCCGCCCGTCGCTCCACGCCTGCTGGGCAATCCAATCGATGACGGCGCGGGCATCGTCGCCATCGTGTTGGAAAGGAACCAAGCCGGCGGTGCTTTTTCGCCGGCCGCGGACGTAGGCAATGACTCCCACATAGCCGTGGGCGGCGCAGTCTTTGGCAGCGCCCTGCGATTCGTCAATCCTGAATTCGAGCAAGGCGGGTAGCGGATTCGCGAGGCCGTTGGGGCGCACCACCAGCGCGGAAATGCTCGCACCGTCCGGCGTTTGAATGAGAACTTCGTCCTCGACCGTGTAACGTCGGTGATCGTCCTCGGCATTGAGCAGCACAGCCAATGAACCAAAGGCCCGAAAGGCCTCATAAGCCACGTACTGCCAGATCAGATCAACCGCCTCTGACTCGCCGATGCTGTCGTTGGCACGTTGCTGGTCGAATGCGCGTTGCAATGCCGCCTGGTACGAGGCCGGGGGCGCGGCCAGCCATTGGGCGACGGCATAGGCATCGTGATCGTCGAGGCGACGCATCGATTCGCGATAGGCACCGGTGAACGCCTCGGCAAATGTCAGCCGATTTTGCGCCTCGAGTGATTTTGCATGGGCATACATGTCGTAGATCAACGAGCGCCCGGCGCGGCGGCCAAAATCAGTTTTTTGCCGACGCTCCCGCAGCGTTTGCCGCGAGATGTCCGCGGCCGCGTAATCGCCGACGGCCATCTGTAACGCGGACAAATTCGCAAGATACCGCTCCGGATCGGAATCTTGGTAAACGGGAATGAGGCGCGCGGCCAAATCGCTCATGATCACGCCCGCCCTGGCGTCCGACGGTGCCGCAGGCGGCCGAAAATCGAACTCGGTCGCGGCCCACGCCGGCGACAACGCCAGCAGCCAAAGCAGCAATAAACTTCTTACCCCATGGGTGCCTTCCCGGGCGAGGCTTTGGATCGGCTTCTTCACTGCGGAGTTCCGGATTCTTTCGGCATGCTTGCCGGCACAGGGTCGCTTTGCGCGCCCTCGAGCACGGAGGTTCTGGGCGCCTTGACGAGGTGCAGGACTTTGGAGAAAAGATCGTGCGCCTCGCCGGCGCTACCGACATGGATGACCGCGGTGCGTTGGAGCTCATGGGTGAATACGTCCATCACCAGTTCCAGAACATCATTGTCGAGGGCGCCGAACGTGCCGTCGATGAGCACCCACGGCGGCATCTGAATCAACATCCGGGCGAAGACCAGGCACAGCTGCTCGTCCTGGCTCAACTCCCGGTCCCAACGCCGAGTCTCATCGAGGAACGGCGCCAGACGTTCGAGCCCCAGCCGGAACAGCGCCCGCGTAAAGGCATTCGCACCGAAACTGTCCGCCTTCAAGGGGTAGGCAAGAACCTCTCGCAAGCTACCGCGCGGCAAGTACGGTGTCCCGCGCGGCAAGTAGAATATCTGCTCGCCGCGCGGCCGGGTGATGCGCCCGGTGCCCCAGGGCCAGAGGCCGGCCAATGCGCGGAAGAGCTGGGTCTTACCGGTTCCCGGTGCGCCGAGAATCAGAACGCGCGCTCCCGCGGGCACCACGACGCTCTCTTCCCGGAGCCTGTCGGCATGTGCCGAGGACACGCTCTTCAGATCGTCGATCCTGATCATCCCAGGATCGCCTTCCTCGTAAGTGATGCGGCTTTCGAAGCCGCGCGGCTCGTGTGTGCTGATCACGGCTTGCCGGAAGTTCGCCACCCGCAGCAATGTCGCCCGCCAGTCCGCAATGACGCTGAAGTTATCGATGAACCAACGCAACGACGACTGGGCTTGGGTGAAGGCGCCGGCCGCCATCATCAGCCCGCCGAAAGACACCTTTCCGGTGAAATAAAGCGGTGCGGCCACCAGTATGGGCGCGACGATGGTGACCCACCCGAAACCCGACGTGACCCAGGTCAAATTCGTATGGCCCCAAACGATGCGGCGCGTCGCGCGCAGCACATCGCCCAGATGGCGTTCGATGCGGCGCCTCTCATCCGCTTCGCCCGCCGCCAGCGAAATGTCATCGACATGCTCGTTCACGCGCACGAGTGAGAATCGCAGGTTGGCCTCGCGCGCATATCGCTCCGCATTACGGTTGATGAGGCCCCGCCCCACCCAATAGCTCAGAAGCGAGCCGGCGCTCGCGTAGACGATGGCGGCCCACAGCATGAAGCCTGGAATGGGGTAGTCGCGGTCGGCGATGCGCAGCGCGAAGTCGCTCGACAGGCCCCACAGCACGCCGGCAAACGTGCAGAACAGGATCGATGCCTGCAGCAGCCCGATGCCAAGATCGGCCGAGAGCTCACAAAGCTTCCTCGCGTCCTCGTGGATGCGCTGATCCGGATTCACCCCCATGGTTCCTGCATTGGCCAGCCAGAAGGCGCGGTGCGGTATGAGCCAATCGGCAAGCAGGCTGCGCACCAAACCCTCGCGAAGTTTGACCTGCAGGGTTTCCGCCAACCAGCGCTGGGTCACATTGAGAACCAGGAGGAATCCGGCGATGACGAAGAACACGCCGAGTTGGAACAAGAAATCGCGCAGATCGCGGCGCGACAGCGCATCGTAGAAAGGCTTGTTCCAATTGTTGAGGCGGATTTGTCCGTAGGCGGTGGCCACGATGATGAGCACGATGACGGTCATCAAGATCGCCAGCGTCCTGCCGACCGGAGAACCGAAAATCGCGCGGATCACCAGCCCGAGCTGCCGCAGGAACCCTAAGGGGGGTCCCTTGGCCTCCGCGGCCGAACCGGCAGTTTTTGCGGGGGTGTCTGTCACGGTACTCGGGCGTTGACGATTTGAGACTCGCAAGCCTCAGCCGGCAAATTCCCAATGATCCTTCTTGGTAGCCGCAAAACTAGTGATTGTAGGGCAGGACGCCCAATTTCCCTATCGCGTCCGTCCGCCGCCGGTGTAGGACGATCCCGACAGCCGTTTGCGCACGGCAGAGTTGCGGGCGAACGGCGAATGGGTGCATAACCCTACAGATAGCGATCGTCCCCGGGGATACCCATGTCACGAGTGCTCATTGCCGACGATCATGCTGTTGTGCGCGCCGGCTACAAGCAGTTCCTCGAGGCCGAGGCAGGCATCACCGTCATTGGCGAGACTTCCAGCGGCAGCGAAACTTTGGACCAGTTGCGCCGCCAAGACTGGGACCTGCTGCTATTGGATATCCACATGCCGGATCGAAGCGGACTGGATATCCTGAAGCATGTCACCAACGGATTCCCCAAAGTGCGCGTGCTGATCATGAGCGGACTGCCGGAGGCGCAATACGCCCGCAACGTCCTGCGCGCGGGCGCCAGCGGATACGTCTCGAAAGGCGGCTCGCCCGAAGAACTCTTGAAAGCGGTGCGCACGGTGCTCATCGGGCGCCGCTATGTCAGCGCTGCGTTGGCAGAGTCCATGGCGGCGGATCTAGAATCCTCGCACGATCGCGACCGGCCCTTGCATGAGCGCCTGTCGGTCAGGGAGTTTCAAATATTCGGCAAGCTGGCGGCAGGAGCCGGTGTCGGCGCCATTGCCGAAGAGCTGAGTTTGAGCGTCAAAACGGTAAGCACCTACCGCTCACGCATATTGGAGAAAATGCGTTTCACGAGCAATGCGGACATGACCGCTTATGCGCTGCGCAACGGCCTCATTCTCTAGCTGAAACCACTCACGGGGCGATCGGGATTCACGCTCGAGTTCATTGCCCATGAATTGTTCGGACGACCTCCATAGGAGAGAGACCATGCCGGATAAAGCCACCCATTCGTCGAGCCCGGCGCCGCGTAAAAACCTCAGAGAGGACGGCATCACCAATCCGAAGGACGGCCGCGGCCCCCTGCGAAAATCCGACGATTCTTCTTGCAAGCTCCCACTTCACACCGGGGTGCCGAAGCCCGCGCGGCCGCACTAAGCGATTGCTATTACTATTGCTTCCAGGGCGCCACCGGCGCGACATTGGCGCGCGACACCCATCCGCTACGGCCCGCACGAGTCCGCACCAGGAAGAACCCTTCGTGCTCGGCGGCGATGCTCACCGTCTCCGCCTCCGCCAGCACGAATAGCGAATCTCCCATCGGCACCGGCGATACACGCACCGGAGCCGTGCCGCTGACTACCACTCCTTCATGCAGCAGCGGCCATAGCGCCACGGCATTACATACCGTCAAGCTCAGCAGGGCAATTCCTGCTGCCCAGCCGGCGCGCCGCAACCAGACGGACTTCATCTGGGATAGGAGCGCCATCAACTCGCCGGCACCTGCGATGCTGAGGCCGATGACGCCGACCCAAAAGAGCGCGATCGGACTGGCGCAACGTGCCAGCCGCTCGAAGGTATTGCGCGAAGGCGCGGGCAAATGCAATGAGGCCCGTATGTAGTTCAAATTGGCATCGATGTCCGGATCGTCCGGCGACAGCAAGTTCGCGCGCTCATAGTTCAGTACCGCCATGCCGGGTTTGCCCTGGCGCATGTAGGCATTTCCCAGGTTGTAGAGCCGCGCGGCAGAATAGCCGCCCTGTGCGGACTGGGCATGGATCAGCCCCGCGCCCAGCAGAAGGCTCAAGATCAGCAGCACCGGCCGCGCACTGCGTTTCATGGCAATGCCTCGTCCGCCAGTCGCTGCCGCACCGCCTGCGTCCAACGCGCGAAATCGATGGCGCGAAGATCCCTGCCGGAGTATTTCGATTCGTCGGCGAGCGCAAAGAGTTCCTGTATGTCGGCGTCATCGCCCAGGCGGCTTCGCACCTCGTCCGTCGTGATCTGCTCCGGCGCCACCTGCCAGCGGGCGGCCAGATTTTGTTGCAGAGCATGGCGCGCGGCATTGAAGAACAACGCAGGATTGCCCGCGCGCGCGGCCGCCTCCAACTGCCGAAGGACACGCTCATTCAGCCTCGCCGTCGCGCGACGGCGCAGAGTGGGGCGCAGCGCGGACGGGCCGCGCCGCCTCGCTCCCAGCAGACTCCCCGCCAATGCAAGGGCCAGCAGCGAGGGAATCGCCACATAGCGCGGCTGCAAGTATGGCGGCATCAGCGAGCTCACCAGGGGCCCGACCTCGGGGTGATCGGGTTTCAATCCCTCGGCCCGCTTGTCCGCTGCCCCCGACGCACCGCTCGCCGCGACTTGCAGCGCCGTCAGCGCAACGTCGGTTGGCGAGGATGCAATCGTGACGCTGAGCGGCGCGCTATGCGCGGTTTCGTAGTGCTTGGTGTTGGGATCGAAGTAGCTGAAGCTGAGCGCGGGCAGGGTCTGCACCCCCGGCTGCGACGCGACGAGGGGCTGTTCAAAGATTTTCTCGCCCCTGTGTCCCGAAGGATCCGTGGTATTGAACGTGGATTTTGGCGGATATGTCTTCCAATGCTCCACATGATCGAGCATTGCGCTGTCCACCCGATCGAAGTTGCCGGAGCCGGCCACGCGCATGGTCAAGGTCAATGGATCGCCGACTTCGGCCTTGGCCGGCGAGACTTCGCTCTGGATCGCGAAGCTACCGATTGCGCCGTGAAAATCATCCGGGCGTCCCTCGGACGGGAGCGCCGAAACCTTCAATTCCTGCACCGGACTCTGCACGTTGATGTCCTTCGGCACGCTGGCACCGAAGAGGTTCTGCCAGAATGGGTCGCCGAACTGATCGTCGATGGCGGCATCCTTGCGTGGCCGAGTTCTGATTTTCACGGTCAGCGGCACTTCGGCGGACAGCGGGAATGTGCCGGGTTTCACGACAGCCAAGACACTGTGCCACGTGAGCAGGACAAAGGCCTGGCCGTCGATCGCCTTCTCGCTGCGTTCGGGCTGGCGGGAAAGATTGCTCAGCGTGAGATTGTCCCCCGTCAGCTTCGGCAGGCCGTTGAGCGAGGTGACGAAGCCGGAGCGCAGCCCCAATTCTATGTCGACCGGGATGCTCTCCCCGACATACACCTCGCGCTTCGGCACGCTCAAGCGCAAGTAAGCCGAACCGTCCTCCGTCAAATGCACGCCCTTGGGTATCGATGCGCCCGACAGGATGGGCGGAGGTTTCGCAGTTTGCGGGCCGCTGGAGGCGCCGGGTTGTGGCCCGCCTGCACTGCCCGGGAGCGCGTCAACCTGCAGCACCAGTGGCTGCGATTTGGGCGTGGCGCCGGGAATGGAAAAAATGCCGGCCATTTGCGGCGTGACGCGTACCACGATGGATGAGGAAGGCAGTGTGGTTCCGTTGACGATCTCTATCTGGCGAGTGCGGCCGATGACTTCGAATTGCAGGCCGGAGACCTTGGGCATGGTCACCGTCGGCGTGTCGCCGCCCAAGCTGGTGATGGTAAAGCGTGCCGACTCGCCCAGCATGATCTGCGCCGGTTGAATGGTGGCATAGACCCATGGATCGTCGGCATTGGCGGGTGCCTCCACCAATAGCAGGAGGCTGGCCAGCGCCGGCCAAGCGAGCCGATGGAGGCGAATGGCGCGCATCACCAGTCCTTGAAGGGTTTTTTCGGCGGCTGCGCAGCATTGCGCTGCGCCACTGGAACCGCGAGTGAGGGACGCTCCTCGCCCTTCACCGAATCGAGCAGCTCGCGCGCCTCCTCTTGGGACATTTGACCAGGAACGCGCTGATCGTCGGCCGCTTGCTGATCGTCGTTGTGCGGCTGATCACCCTTGGGCGGGTCACCTTTGGGTGGTTGATCGCCTTTGGGCGGCTGATCACTCTTCGGTGGCTGGTCACCCTTGGGTGGTTGGTCACCCTTGGGTGGTTGGTCACCCTTCGGCGGCTGGTCTCCCTTCGGCGGCTGGTCTCCCTTGGGCGGCTGGTCTCCCTTGGGCGGTTGGTCACCTTTGGGCGGCTGGCCCTTGCCGGGAGGCGGATTTTGGTTCTGATCCTGCTGCTGCTTCAGCGCCTCGATCTTGCGCTTCACCAAATCGCGGTTGAACTTGACGTCGGCATCATCGGCGCGCAGTTGCAGCGCGGTCTCATAGGCCTTCACCGCATCGTTCCACTTCTCGAGGGTATCCTTCGGGGAAGACTGCTGGGTCTTCTGCCCGGCGCGATACAGCGTGTTGCCGAGGTTGTAGTAGGCATCTTCCTGAACGGCGAGCCGCCGCAGATCGCCCGAGGGCGCATGACGGATGGATTCTTCGAAGGCCTGTTGGGCCTGCGAATACTGAGCGGCCCGGTATGCCGCGGTACCCGCGTTGTATTCCTGTACCGGCCGCTTAGGATCGAGCACGGGCGCAACAGGCGAGGCCGGCGCAGCCGGTGGATTTTCGCCCTCGGCTCGCGCAGACTCCGCATGCCCATCCATTAAATAAATCGCGGCGACCATGATCGCTGCCTTGGCGGCGCCACCGCGAGCACCGTTGCTCCGGCGTGTGCCGATGAGCAGGCTGGCCAGCAACAGGGCGAGCGATGCAGCCAAAGGCCATTGATACCGCTCGGTGTATATACGCTGCCGGCGTGAGGCCAGTTCATGTTTGGCGATCGAACCGAGCACGTTCTGAAATACCAGGTCCAAGCCCTCGCCCTGGGTTCCCAGAGGCACGTAGAACCCACCGGCGGCGGCTGCGATGGCCTTGAGCGTCGATTCGTCCAGCCTCGATTTGACCAGCGCCCCACTCTCGTCCTTGACGAATCCGCCGCCTTGAGCTTGCGCAACCGGGATCAAATCGCCAGCGGCGGTTCCCACACCGACCGTGTAGATCTTGAGTCCACCTGCTAGCGCCGCCGCTCGAGCCGTCTCCACCGCGCTGCCTTCCAGATCCTCGCCATCGGTGATCAGAATCATGATCTTATCGCTGCCGGGCCGACGCTGCAGCGCGGTCTGCGCGGCCTGGATGGCGCTGGAAATATTCGTGCCGCCGCGCGGGATGGTGTTGGTATCGATCGCCCTCAAAGATTCCAGAAACGCGCCATAGTCGAGCGTCATCGGACACACCAGGAATGCCGTCCCCGCGAACGCCACGATGCCGACCGCATCTCCGTCCAATTGCTTTGCAAAATCGTCGATGGCAAGTTTGGCGCGCGTGAGCCGATCGGGCTTCACGTCCGGAGTCGACATGCTCCGCGAGGTGTCGATCGCAAAAATGATTTCGTTCCCCCGGCGGCTGACCTGCTCCCAGCGAAATCCCAGGAGCGGACCTGCCAAGGCGGCGAACAGGCAAAGGATCGCTGCACCGAATAAGACGCGCTGCAGCGTGCGTTTGGGGATGGAAGTGGAGCGCGTCAGCTGCCGGCGCAGATGCGCCGCCACGAATTTCGCGAGCGCTGCGTTCTGCCGTGCGTCATGGAAACGCCACAGCCACACCAGCAAGGCAAGCGCGACAACTCCCGCCGCCAGCCACTCGGGGCTGCTGAATTTCACGGCAACCTCCGCAGTCGAGTGTGCTGAAGTACCAAACTCAGCCCCAGAATCGCCAGAGAGGGAATGAGCGCCCAAGGGTACAGCTCTTCGGTACGCTCGAACTTCTGCACTGTCTGAGCGGTCTTCTCGAAACGATTGATCTGTTCGTAGATCTTCTGCAGCGAATCGGTGTCGGTCGCCCGATAGAACTTGCCGCCGGTCTCGTCGGCCACCGTCTGCAGAGTTTTCTCATCGATGTCCACCTTCGCCCTGATCAGCCGCACATTGCCGGCGGCATCTCTGACCGGGATGGGAGCATCGCCACGCACACCGACCCCCACGGTATATATTTTGACGCCCATGGCCCTGGCAGCCTCCGCCGCCGCGAGCGGCGAAATCTTGCCGGTATTGTTCACGCCGTCAGTGAGCAGAATGAGCACCTTCGACTTCGCCGGCGTCAGCCGCAGTCGGTTGACTCCGGCGGCAATCGCCGAACCAATGGCCGTGCCGTCGTCGGCGCCGCCGACGGCGACGCGCTCCAGATTTTGCTGCAACCAGTCATGATCGAGCGTGATGGGGCTGATGAGATACGGAGCTCCCGCAAATGCAATCACGCCGATCCGATCATCCGGCCGCTCGTCGATGAACTTCGAAACGACGGATTTGACCACTTCGATCCGATTGACCCGCTGATGATTGATCTGAAAGTCCAACGCCTGCATCGAACCGGAAACATCCAGATCGAGCACAATGTCGATGCCGTTAGCAATGATGTCGGTGCGGCTATGGGTACGCTGCGGACGAGCCAATCCGACGATCATCAAGACGCACGCAAGCAGCTGCAGCACCCAGACCAACGCACCGATGCGGCTGCGGCTGGCGCGAGCCGCCTCGCGCGCCAGGCTGATATCGGAATATTCGATGGCAGCGACGGGGCCACGCCGCCCACGCCACAGCATGACGATCGGCAGTAGCGCCATCAACCAAAACCATTCAGGCTGCAGGAAGCGCGTCATGGCCCTCCTGCACCGCGGGGCTGTCCTCAGGTTTGGCCGTCGCCAGAACGAATGCGCGTGCACTCTGGCGCAGAGTTTCCATGTCCTGCAGAGCGAGGCTCATCCCTGCGAATTTGACGAAATCGCATTGGTGCAAGAAGTCCGCGAGCAGCGACTGATGCCGGGCCAGCGCTACATGGGGGGTCTCGAGCAGGTCGTGCAGAAACTCCTCGGTCGTCCGCCGGGTGACCGCGACCTCGAATCGCTGTTCGATGTAGCCGCGCACGATGTCCGAGACCGCAATGGAGAATTCACGGGCGTCCGCCGGCTGCATGAGGGCGCGTACATGTTCCAGGCGCTCCAGCGCCCTTTCATAGGGCAGGAGGGGACGCACACCGCGCTCGCGGCGCCAACGCCAGATGCGATAGATGGCCAACACCAAGATCACCACCATCGCCGCCATGGCCGGCAACACCCATGCCGGCAGGATGTATCTCGGTCCGCGGATGTCGCGGATATCCTCTTCCGATCCCGCGCCGGCCGATGGCGAGGTCGCTGAAGGCACGGTCGCGGCGATGAAGGCTGCAGGAGCGGCAATTGCCGGAGGCGAGGTCACTGAAAGCACGGTCGCTGCCGTGAAGGTTGCAGGAGCAGCGGTTGCCGCGGTGGGAGGTGTCGCGCCGGAATTCGACGCCGCCGCTTGCGCATCGAAGGCATGACTTGGTACGGCCCAGAGTCCGGCGCCGAGCAGCATGACCATGGCGCCGGCCATGGCCGCCGCGCGCATACCTAGAGGGGGGCCTCTCATACGCGTCGGCGCTCTCGAGTTCTGAAAAACCGCTGCAGCGCGGGCATGTAAGACACTCCCGTTTGCAGCTGTAGGGTGTCGATGCCTTCCGCACGGAAGTCGCTCACCAGCTTGCGGGCTCTTTCCGCGGACAGTTCTTTGAAGCGTTTTCGGATGGCAGAACTCGCGGTATCGATTTCGATCACCTCGCCGCTTTCCGCATCCTCCAGCGCGATGATGCCGACGTTCGGCAGTTCCCGCTCGCGCGGATCCTCGACGTGAACGGCCACCAGGTCATGCCGGCGATTCGTTCGGCGCATGGCCCGGCGCAATTCGGCTCGAACGGCCATCGGCTCATGGGGCGTCTCGAAATCCGAAATGAGAAAGACGATGGCCCGCCGATGCAGGACGCGATTGGCGACATCGAGCGCCTTGACCGTATCGGTGCCGATGGCCTCGGGCGTATGGTAGAGGATGTCCCTGACCACGCGCAGTACGTGCCGGCGGCCCTTCTTCGGCGGCAAGTAACGTTCGACCCGGTCGGTGTAGAGCAGCAGGCCGACCTTGTCGCTGTTACGGATGGCGGAGAATGCCAAGACGCTGGCCAACTCGGCCGCCAAATCGCGTTTGCTCGCGGCACCGGAACCGAAATTGCCGGAGGCGCTGATATCCACCAGCAGAAAAATGGTGAGTTCGCGTTCCTCGGTGAACTTTTTGACGAACGTCCGGCCGGCCCTGGCCGTGACATTCCAGTCGATGGTGCGCACCTCATCGCCCGGGGTGTACTCGCGCACCTCATCGAAATCCATACCCCGTCCCTTGAATACCGAATGATAGGAACCGGCGAGACTGTCGTTGACCATGCGCCGCGTGCGTATTTCCAGCTGCCGCATGGCGTTCATGATGACTTTGTTCGACTTGCCGGCCTCCCGCGCCATCGTCACGGCACCGGCAGCGCATCGAGAATTTTCTCGATGACATTCTCGGAAGAGATATTTTCCGCCTCTGCCTCGTAGGTCACCGACACCCGGTGGCGCAGCACGTCCAGAGCGATCGATTTCACGTCCTGCGGAATCACGAAGTGGCGGCCGCTCAAAAACGCCATGGCCCGCGCGCCCAATGTCAATGCAATGGTTGCCCGCGGCGAAGCGCCGTTCTGGATGTAACCGTTCAAGTTCAGGGACGCGGCCAGCGGCGGGCGTGTCGCAAGAACCAGATCGACGATGTAATCCCGTATCTTCTCATCGACATACAGCGTGTTCACGACATGGCGCGCCTGCACGATTTGCGCGGCGCTCACCACGGTGCGCGGGGCGAGCATGGCTTCGGTCGTCGCCATGGCATCCAGAATCGCTCGTTCCTCGGCGCGGTTCGGATAACTGACGATCACCTTCATCATGAATCGATCGACTTGCGCCTCGGGGAGCGGATACGTTCCCTCCTGCTCCAGCGGATTCTGTGTGGCGAGCACCAGAAACGGAGTCGGCAGGCTGTAAGTTTCATCGCCGATGGTGACTTGGCGTTCCTGCATCGCTTCCAGCAGAGCGCTCTGTACCTTGGCGGGGGCTCGATTGATTTCGTCGGCGAGGATCAGATTGCTGAAGACCGGTCCCTGCTTGGTCCGGAACACACCGTCCTGCGGGTTGTAAATCATGGTTCCCACGATGTCCGCCGGCAGCATGTCGGGCGTGAACTGCAGCCGCTTGAAATTCAGGGCGATGCAGCCGGCCAGGGTCTTCAACGCGAGCGTCTTCGCCAAGCCGGGGACGCCTTCCAACAGCACATGCCCGTTGCTGAGCAACGCCACCAACAGCCGGTCGAGCAGGTGCCTTTGACCCACGATGACGCGCGCCATTTCTTGCTGGAGCGGACGGATCCAAGCCGAACTGGCCTCCACCGTCTCGCGCGCCGCACGCAGCGGCGCCGGATCGGGCACGCTTGCCGGAAGGTGCGCTTCCCGATTGGCCGGCTGATACCTCGCATTTTGCTCGATGAGTGGGGCCGCTTTCTGATTCATGCCTATACCTTATTGTCGAAAATTCCGAGTCTTTAAGAGCGAGGCGAACCGCGAAGTCCTCTTTAAGACTCCGAAAGTCGCGAATGAGGCTTTGAACTTGCGCAGGGTCTTCGGTTCCCTGCCGGCGGCGTTGCCCCGACGAGAGGCCGGGAGCCTATCTTAGCTCCTAAAACTCTCCGTAACCCCGCGCCATTGCCGCAGCAAAAAGGGGCAAAAACACAAAAAGCGCCAGTTCGGCGTGCAGGTATCGGCGCACCTTGCGAACTTGCGCATCGCTTGGCGAGCTGCCCGCCTTGCGCCAGCGGATGAACGCCACCGTCGGCGGCACCGACAATATTCCGATGGCCGCAAAATCGGCAACTTTGGCCCAGAAAAATGCGTTGTGCGAGTAGTACACCCAGCCCTTGGCGGCAAATATTGCCCGGCAGAAGCCGACCACGATGATCGCTGCCGCAAGGATACCGTAGCCCAGATCGATGGCAGCGATTCGCGCGATCGTCGCACTGCCCATCCCAGGTCGAACCGCCCAGAATTCGGCGAATAAAATCCCGAATATGGCGAAAATCAGCAGATGATGGCCTATGGCCAGGGACAGATCGAGCATAGCGGCCGATCCTAATCCGCATATCCCGGGATATCAATTCACGGTAGCGCAGGTACGCCCCGGCACCAAGTCACGATCTGGCGATGGGACCGTCAAATGCAATGAATTCTTTTCAATGTGTGCTTCAGCCCGGATCCGAAGGTGCCGATAACGAGTAGTCTGGCACCGTCGGGTTCGTGGATGGCCAACAGCGCCCCCGGAAATGCGTGATCGAAGTCACGTTGGAGGGCTCCACCGGCGCGCAGGGTGATGACTGCCGCAACATGTTGGCAACAACATCGGACGGTGGCGAAGAGAGGATTGCATGAAGATCACATGGAAGCCGGCAGTCGGCGGCGCAGTGCTCCTGCTAAGTACCCTGCCGGGTCATGCAGACGCATCGATCGATCAATACCTGAACTTCAGCGGTTTCGGTACCTTGGGAGCGGTGTACTCCGACTACCGCCGGGCCGACTTTACCGGAGAGTACCTACAGCCGCGTGGCGCGGGTTTCAGCCACAGCGTGACCCCCACCCCCGACAGCGATTTGGGCGGCCAAGCCGACTTGCGAATCGTCGATGGCTTGACCGGCGTGGTGCAAGTCATTTCCCGTGACAACGAAGACGGCAACTTCTCACCCCACGTCGAGTGGGCGAACCTCAAGTATGCATTCACACCGGACTTGGCGGTGCGGGTCGGCCGTACGCTGCTTCCCACCTACGAACGCTCCGACAGCCAAAATGTCGGTTATGCCCTCCCCTGGGTGCGTATTCCGAATGAGATCCGCTACTCGAACTCTGCGACCCACAGCGACGGGGTAGACGTACTCTACCGCTTCAAGACCGGCAGTGTGACCCAGGATCTTCAGGTGCAATTCGGCCGCACCTCCGAGGATTTTTCCGGTGCCATATTCCGTGGCAAGGACCTTGTGGTGCTGAGCGATACGGTGCAATACGGCAGCACCAGCGTGCACCTGGCTTATCAGACCATGATGTATACCTTTGCGACTCGCCCTCCGGCTCGATTCAGGCTGGCCAGCGCCGGATTCACGTATGATCCGGGCACATGGTTCGTGACGGGCGATAGCAACTTCGCCCACTACGACTTTTTCGGCGATTTCTATGCCTGGTATCTGAGCGTCGGCATGCGATTCGGCCAGTTCACCCCCTACCTCATTTACTCCACGGAGGATGCCCCGGATGCGTCACCGCCGGCCGGACTGACCATGCTGGGCGATGAGCGTACGGCAGCCGCCGGGCTACGCTGGGACTTTGCCAAGAATGTCGATTTCAAGCTGCAGCTGCAGCGCGTGACGATCGAGACCCAGCATGCGCCCGCCTCGTTCAATCTTGTCCAGCCGGGCCTGCGGGTTGGCGACAAGGCCAACGTGCTCAGCTTGACACTGGACTTTGTGTTCTAGGCCATGGCACGGACCGCTCGCATGAAAGCCACGGCGCTCAGCCTGCTCTTCGCGTTGTTCGCCGCCCATGTCCATGCAGAGGACATCGTAGTCATTGTCAATCCCACCGCCAAACCGGTCAGCAAGGAGCAAATTGTCGACGCTTATCTGGGCAGGAGCGCGGAACTCATGCCCGTCGACCAAACCGTCGGTTCGGCCATCTATACCGAGTTCTACAAGAAGGCGACGGGGCGCGACGTTGCGCAGATCAAGGCCATCTGGTCGCGCATTCTGTTCACCGGCAGAGGCCAACCGCCCAAACAACTGCCTGATTCTGCGGCGGTGAAGAAGATCGTCGCTGCCAATCCGAACGCCGTGGGCTACATCGAGAAATCTGCCGTGGACGCCACGGTCAAAGTCGTTTTGCCGCTCGATTGACGGGGCATGGAGCGCCACGTGAATGCCCGGTCCTGGAGAGAAACTTTGCACCGGCGCGTGGGCCGCATCACCGAGCCTCAGATTCTCTTCCCGCTGATTGCCGCCGCTCTACTGATAGCGGTGTGGACTGCGACCTTAGGTGTAGTCAGACTCAAGGACGCAGAAGCCGAGCACGACGCCGCCCTGCTGAGCCGTGAACTGCTGGGCACTTATGAAGCTCAAGTGGTTCGGGTATTGCGCGAAATCGACCAGACTCTCAACCTGGTCAAGTTCTGGCACGAACGCAATGCGGCGCACGGCGCGCTCTCCGAACTCAAGAATCGGGGACTGTTGCCCCCGGACCTGGTGTTCTCCGTCAGCATTGCCGACCGTGACGGCGCCATTGCCGAGAGCACTGGCCCTGTCGGCACCGGCAGCGTGGCCGATCAGGATGATTTCCGCAAACAGCGCGATGCCGGCACCGTCCTGGTCGGACAGTTGCCCCAGGGTCCGACGGGCGATAGAAAACTGCTCTTCTCGAAGCGATTGAATACGCCAAAAGGCGATTTTGACGGCGTGGTGATGGTCGCCGTCGACGCTGCATTCTTCGTCAGCGGCTACGACGCTTCCAAGCTGGGAGAACATGGCGTCCTCGGCATCTTGGGCACCGATGGCGTAGTGCGTGTCAGGCGCAGCGGCGAATCGATGTTCTCCGGCGACGTGGTCGACTATGCGTCGGTACTACCGAAATCGGACGAAGCAGATGCGGTGCCGCCGCTGTCGCGCAGCAGCTGGGACGGCGTATGGCGCTGGAGCACCGCGCGGGAAATCTACGGCTTTCCGTTGGCGATACTCGTCGGACTGGCACAGGAGGAGCAGCTGGCAACGGTTCGGAAAGACGCCCTAGGCTATCTATCGTGGGCGGCGGCGGGAAGCGTCGGGATCATCTTGTTGATGGCGGTACTGGGCCGGATGAGCTGGCAACTCGCGCAAAGCCGCTTGCGCGAGAGCGAGTCCAGACTGGAGCACGCTCGACGCATCGAGTACCTGGCCTACCATGACGGACTCACCGGCCTGCCCAACCGCAGCATGTTCAGCAAATTGCTGACTCAACGCATCAGCGAAGCGCGCCGCTACAACAAGCAACTCGCGGTTGCGTTCCTCGATCTCGACCGCTTCAAACAAATCAACGACACCCTGGGTCATGAGGCCGGCGATCAGCTACTGATCGACGTAGCCGCCCGCCTGGAGGGTTGTGTTCGGGACAGCGACACCGTGGCTCGCTTGGGAGGCGACGAATTCGTGGTGCTGCTCCCGGAAATGGATGACGGCAAGCAGGCATCGATCGTGGCCCAGAAAATACTCTCCGTCATCGGCAAGGCGTTTACGCTGATCGGCCACGAATTTCGGGTTACCGCGAGCATCGGCATCAGCCTCTATCCGCATGATGGAGATGACGAGCAGACGCTGACCAAGAATGCCGACATCGCAATGTATCAGGCCAAGGCGGAGGGGAAGAACACTTTTCAATTCTACTCGGAGAAGCTGAACGCCAATACTCTCGAGCGTCTCACGCTGGAGTCGAGCCTGCGGCATGCTCTGGAGCGCAACGAGTTTCGGCTGTATTACCAGGCGAAGCGCGATATTCGCAGCGGCGGCATCGCCGGCATGGAAGCACTGCTGCGCTGGGAACATCCCGATCTCGGCACTGTGACGCCCGGGCAGTTCATTCCGGTTGCCGAGGACACCGGACTCATCGTGCCGATCGGAAAGTGGGTGCTGAAGACAGCTTGCATGCAAAGTGTGGCATGGCAGAACGAGGGACTGCCGCCGTTGAGCGTGGCGGTCAACATGACAGCGCGCCAGTTCTCGGACGAATACTTGCTGCAGGATTTGGCCGCGATACTCAAAGACACCGGGATGAATCCGCAGCTCCTGGAAATCGAGCTATCGGAGGCCTTGCTGATCCATGACGTGGAAACGACGCTGCGTATCCTGACGGGAATCAAGTCACTGGGCATTCGCATCGCGGTAGACGATTTCGGAACCGGCTATTCCTCGCTGGCGACGCTGCAACGCTTTCCTTTGGACACGGTCAAGATCGACCGCTCCTTCCTCGGCGAGTTCATCGGCCGGTCGGAAGATTCGGTGCTGGCCGACGCGATCATTGCGATGGGCAAGTCGCTGAGCCTGACAGTCATCGCGCAAGGCGTCGAAACCAAGGAGCAAGCGGAGTTTCTACGCACTCATGCCTGCGATGAGCTGCAGGGGTTTTATTTCAACCGACCCTTGCCAGCCTATCAATTTGCGCAACTGATGCGTGCGCAGACCGCGGACATTTCCTACATTGGCACGCGAGCGGGCCTATTGAACCCGGAGCTTTGATACGCAATCGACGCGCGGGCTCGCGTCGCATGATTGGCGGCCTTGCGTTCCCGGCAAAGTCGGGTTCCTAGCCACGTCGCGTAACGGCGACGTCCCATTCCAGGTGCCCGCGACGTCTCATTCCTGGCCACGTCGCGTGCCCGCGACGTCGCGCACTCGGCGTCTGCTTTCAGACTCGCATGATTGGCTGCGGCGCATCATCCCGCCCATGGTTACCGCTCTCCCAATGGGTACAATGATCGAGCACCTTAAGCCAAAAAGGACCTCGCCCTTGACACGGCCCATTGAGCAAGACGACGTGGCCGATGAGAACGCCATCAAACGTTGGCTGGATGCGCTGGCCAGCGGCTCATGCAATGAGGCAGCGTTCTTGCAATCGGTGCGGGAGAGGTTCGGGCCGGAGACCGAGGGCCGGTGGGCCGTGCTGTCGCAGCTGGACCAGTACTATCGGCGCGGAAAGCTCAGGATCGAAGTATTCCAAGCGGTGAAAAAGGCGCTGGCGCAACCGGCGCCGGACTCAAGCGATACCTCAGGCATTCCAGTGGCGAGCGATGCTGTGGATACTCATGGTGTGGGTGCTCGCGGTGCGGATGCTCGCGGTGCGGCGCGTACCGAGCCCGAACCGGTTCCGCGGCGCGAGGATGGCCAACCGCGGGACGCCGTGATCGACCTAAGACCGGGCAGCGTGCTGCGGCGCCGCTACCGAATCGAAACCATGCTGGGCCAAGGCACCATGGGCGTTGTCTTTCAGGCCGTCGATGAGTATCGCCTCGAAACTCCGCCCGCCGGTCAGCGGCTGGCGATCCGGGTGGCGCACACGGCGGTGGCCAATCGTGCGGACCTGCTCACGGAGCTGCGCCGCGCGTTTCAACAGATGCAACGGCTGTCGCACCCGAATATCGTGCGTGTTTTCGAGTTCGACCGGGATGGCCCGATCGCTTTCTTCACGATGGAACTGCTCAATGGGGCGACCCTCGGCCGTGTGCTGCAGACGAAGAGGCTCGCCCGCCTGAGCCGGGCCCAGGCATGGGCGATCATCCGCGACATCGGCGCGGCACTCAGCCATGCACATGCACGCGCCGTCGTGCACGGCGATGTCAATCCACAAAATGTCTTCATCACCGGCTCTGGTGAATTGCGTGTCCTGGATTTCGCGGCGCCGCGAAGATCGAACCTGGACAGCGCAGCAGAACGCGATATGACATTGCCGTCGGCGGCGTCGGGCTACGCCAGCTGCCAGGTGCTCGAAGGCGAGCGTGCCGACGCACGCGATGACATTTTTTCGCTGGCCTGCATCGCGTTCGAGCTGCTCATGGGCGAGCACCCGTTCGCCAGGAAAAGCGCGATCGAGGCACGCAAGGCGGCATCACGTCCGCGCCGGCCGCCGAATCTCACCCATCAGCAATGGCAGGCCCTGCGCGCCGGCCTCGGCTGGAAGCGCGAGATGCGGCCCCCGGATATGCAGCAGTGGCTCCAACGCTTGAACCTTGGCGGCGCGGCAAAACAAGTGGCACCGGTTGCCGAGCTTCTCGAACCGCCGCCTCACAAGCAGCCCCAATCGAGATTTTCGCTCGCGGCCGCCGCGGCAATTGCATTGCCTCTCGCCGCCGGCTACTGGGTCATCAGCCACCACGGCGTACTGCCGAGCGTGGATGGCAGTTTGACGGCCTCCACTCCCAGCACCGATTCCACTACCAGTCCCGGCACAGCTCGTCCCCTAACGCCCAACGACGCTGCCGCGCCGACTTCCACTCCGACACCTGAAGCCTCAGCCAAGTCCGCGCCCTCGCCGGCAAACCAGCGCAGCCTCCGTCCGACGTCGCCGTTGCCGGCCACACGCGAGGCACCGAGCTCGCGTGATGCGCTCCCCGTGCCGGCGCCATCCGCTGCCGCACCGGCCACGACGCATGCATCATCCAAGACACCTCCGTCATCCGCATCTTCCCCAGCCTCCACAAGGCCCGCGGCCGCTGCGCCATCCACAACGCCTGCGCCATCGCCAACACCTGCGCCCTCCGCAAGGCGTGTTCCGGCGCCCGTGCCCGCCGCCACCATGTCCTCGGGACCCACGAGGATCGAATTGGCGGCGGATACGATCGATGTGCCCGTGGCTGAATCCTCAGCCCAGGTCACGGTGCGTCGCACAGGCAATTTGCGCGGCGAGGCAACCTTTACCTGGTGGACCGAATCCGGTACCGCGAAACCCGGCGTTGATTTCTCGGCAGTCGTGCCGCAGGGGGCTCACATCGGCGATGGGAAGTCCAGCATGTCGCTGAGCATTCCGGTAAGCAATGCGCCGCGTACTCGGGCAAAAAGTTTCTACGTGGTCATCGAGCAAACCGCGGGAGGTACGCCGCTCGGCGCGCGAACACTGACCATGGTCACTCTGCCGGCCGAGTAAGCCCTCGCCAGTCATCCATCGGCATATATAGCCGCAAACATTTGACGCAGGGTATTTTTCTGTACCTTGCCCATGGTGTTTCGCGGCAGCTCTTCGACCAGGACGATTCGCTTCGGTACTTTATAGCGGGCCAAGCGTGCCTTGACCGAATCGATGATGGCCTGCTCGGAAAGAACCGCCCCCGGCTTGGGCACGACCGCGGCCGTCACTCCTTCGCCGAAATCCGGGTGCGGCACCCCGAAAACCGCGCTTTCCTGCACGCCGGCCAGCGCATCCAATTCCGTCTCGACTTCCTTCGGATACACATTGTAGCCGCCGCTGATCACGAGATCCTTGGCGCGCCCGACGATGTGCACATAGCCGGCCGCATCGATGCGCCCCACATCACCCGTCTTGAACCATCCGTCTGCGCTGAATTCGCCGTGCGTCTTCGCCTCATCCCTCCAATAGCCCACGAACACATTGGGACCCTTGACTTGAAGCGTGCCGACCACACCCGGTTCGAGCTCGACCGCGCCGGTTTCGGCATTGACCACTCGGATCGCCGTACCCTTCAGCGGCGGGCCCACCGAACCCGGCAGGCGCGGACCCTCGTAAGGATTCGAGGTATTGATCAATGTCTCGGACATCCCATAGCGTTCGAGAATCACATGACCGGTACGCGAGAGAAATTCTCGGTGAGTATCGGGCAGCAACGGGGCCGATCCGGAGACGAACAGGCGCACGGTGGCCGTTGTCTGCGGATTGAGTTCCGCCTGCTGCAGCAGCCGGGTGTAGTGGGTTGGGACACCCATGTACACCGTCGCCTCGCGCAGATGCGCCAGAGTCTGCGCGGCATCGAATTTAGGCAGCAGGAACAGGCTCGATCCGGAGGCGAGAACCGTATTGATGGCCGCGAACAATCCATGAATGTGGAACAGGGGCAACGTGTGCAGCAGTACATCGTCGCGCGTGAAGCGCCAGGTCTCGGCCAGTGCGACAGCGTTGGAGGCAAGATTGGCCCGTGTCAGCATGGCGCCCTTGGGACGCCCCGTGGTCCCCGACGTGTAGACAATCGCCGCCAAAGCATCGGCGTCGAACACCGTCGGCAGAGCGGAGTCGTCGGCACACTCGGCCGCCAGCTCGCAAAGCGACCCGTCACCGTTCTCGCCTAAGGTCTCGAGCGCAACTCCTGCTTCGATCGCCAGCGGCTCGAGCACATGCCGGTCTTGCGGCCGAATGACGGCAACGCGCGGTCGCGAATCGCGCAGGAAATACTCGACTTCATTCGGCGTGTTGGCCACGTTGATGGGCACGAACACGGCGCCCAAGCGTAGGCAGGCAATGTACAGAAGGACCGCCTCAACGGATTTGTCGACTTGAACCGCGACGCGCTCGCCCGGCACCACACCTCGCCTCATCAGCGCGCAAGCGATGCGGTGCGACTGTTCGCGCAGCGCCGCGTAGCTGATCTCTCGGCCCTGCGAAGTCCTTAGGAAAACACGTTGCGCGCCGCCGGCGACCTGCTCGACCCAGCCATTGGGATCGGTTGCGAATGACATGGCGCGCATCATACATGAGGGTATCGGCCCGTCAGCCGCGACCCTCGGCTGCTTTCTCAGTAGTGAGGCGGTCTTTCTTCCTCCAGCGGGCGCGCCTCGGATGGCGCGCCCTGGAGCCTCTCCCGGACTGCTTTGATCTGCATTTCCAGCGCCTGGATTTCCCGATGCTGCCTAAACACCACGTCGCTGAGTTCGGACATGGCCCGCTCGAGATAGGCAATCTTGGACTGGACTTGCTCGAGGGACTCGTCATGCATCGCGCCACGCTCCGGAAAATGCCCGTCCAACCTGGCCTTCTTGGGATTTTTCAGGTTAGTACTTCACACCGTAGAAAACATAGTCGGCCGTGTAGGCCGCGCGCAGTTGCTGTCCGACCTGATCCGCGCGACATGCGGTCACGGGAGCGCTGCCTCCCTGAGTGTTCAGGCGTTGAACGTACTGCACGGCGGTGAAAGTACCGTGACCGAAGGTCGCCTTGGCACGCAGCAGCAGCCAGGGAATAGAGCCCGGCGTCGGGCTATCGCTGCGGCCGACCACCTCGCCGACCACCTTACTGCCATCGTCGGATTCCCACGTCGGCCCGGCATAGTGTTTTCCGACGGTTCGGCCTCCCTTGGTCGACAAGACGGCCTCCGGCTGTTTGAACGACCATTCAAAGTTGGATGGGTCATTCTTCGCCGGCTGACATTCATAGATCTGCACACCCTTGGCGCGCAGATCCGCAATCACCCCGAGAGACCCAGGCACGCGCAACTGCGCGGGGACCTGCGGCGGCGCCGTGGCGCAGCCCGCCACCACAATCACGGACATCTGGAGCAATCGAGCGAACGACCGAAGATTCATTGCTACTCTCCTATGCGAACAGGGCACCCCGCATTATGTCAGCAGTTGCGCCTGACGAGGGATGGCCAAGTGCGCTATTGTGCGCGAATCATGCTCCGAAAGCCTCATAGGCGAGTGCTCGCCATCGATGTCGGCGGCACCCATGTGAAAACCCGGGTCTCGGGCTCGCGCGAGATGCGTATGTTCGAATCCGGGCCGGCCATGACGCCGCGCCGGATGGTGTCGAAGGTGCTTAGGCAGACCGGTGACTTGAAATACGATGTCGTCTCCATCGGGTACCCCGGCGTGGTCGTGCACGGCAAGATCATCACCGAGCCTCATAATTTGGGACGCGGCTGGGTGGGGTTTGATTTTCGCAAGGCCTTCGGCCGCCCCACCATGCTCTTGAACGACGCTGCCATGCAGGCCATCGGCAGCTACGAGGGCGGGCGCATGCTCTTTCTCGGGTTGGGCACGGGTTTGGGCTCGGCACTCATCGTGGATGGGACCGTGGCCCCCATGGAGCTGGCCCACCTACCCTACAAGCGCGGCCGCAGCTATGAGGACTATCTCGGCGACCGCGGGCGGCGGCGTCTCGGCGCCAAAAAGTGGCGTCGCGCGGTGGCGGACGTCGTCGCGCGCTTGAGCAAGGCCCTGGAAGCAGACTATGTGGTCATCGGCGGCGGCAACGCCCGCAAGCTGAAAAAACTCCCGGGAAATGCGCGGCTGGGGAACAACGACTTCGCATTCCTCGGTGGCTTTCGCGTCTGGCGTCCCGGGGCAGCCCGCGCCTAACCCACGCTCCAGGCTCTTATCCCTTCGCGCGACGCAGCTCGAAGCCCAACCGCGGGAAATGCACGACCACCTTTCCGGCACGCGCATCCTCGCGCGCGATTGAAATTCGTTCCGCGGTGGCCCCATGCAGGACGCCTTCAATGGGATCGGTCCCGGTGTCGGTGGCCGAGATCACGACTTTTTCTCCGACCGAGATGCCATGGGATTCAGCGTTCCCCCCGAGCGCCGGCTTGGACGCAGCGCGCTGAGCCATAGCGATCGCGGCCGCGCTGTCGAGTTTCTCGTGCGCGCCATGACCGAAAGCGGACATGCGCGTCCGCCAATTCTTCAGCGCCGGGTAGGAATCCAGGATTTTGGCCACGGGACCTCCGCGTTCCACGAACCACAGATTGTGGTAAATCGAGAAGTCCGCAATGCTGGGTGCAGCACCGAAGAAAAATTCTCGTGCGGCAAGCATCCCTTCCAGCCGCTGCAGGTATAGGCCGAACGCGCCCACGGCATCCGCCGGCCGCATACGCGGCAGATTCCCACGGAAAGTATTGCGATCGTCACCGAAGGCCTTGAGCGCTTCGGGCGGCAGACCGGCGAACATATGCGCAAGCCCTGCCGGCTGCATGGCGTAGGGAACCGACGTCCAAAACAGCGTCGAATCGGCCCACTGGGCGAGGATGCGGGAAGCGCCGGCTATGCCGGTTGGATACAGCGACGGCGTGGGCGAGCGCTCATCGATGACCTCCGCAATCAGCGACGTGTCGCAATAGATATCCGCACCGATCTGCATGACCGGTGTTTTTCGATAGCCGCCGGTGAGCGCCGTGAGGTCGGGCTTGGGCATGATGTTCGGAATGTGCACCGATAGCCAATGCAGACCCTTGAATCCGAGAATCAGGCGAATCTTCTCCGCGAACGGCGACATCGGGTAGTGGTGCAAAATGATCTGCTGAGACTCAGCCATCCGCTTCAGCTCCTGATTTTAGGTATTTGAACGTCCCCATCGCCTTGGCGATCAATCGGTCATGGGTATCGCGCACCTCACCCTCACAGAAAGCCATGGTCTTGGAGCGGTGAAAGGCATGCCCCGAAACGATCAAGCGCGAACCGGCCGAGGCGGGCTGCAGAAAACTGGTCTTCATCTCCACCGTGACGCCGCCGCCGGCACCGGCACCGGTGTTCAACGAGCGGCCCGCCACCGCCATGGCCACATCGAGCAGGGACATGAGCACCCCACCGTGCGCGACCGACCAGCTGTTGAGATGCCAGGGCTCGAGATTGAGCGCAACCACTGAGCGCCCGTCCGCGGCGCTGATGAACTCGACACCAAGCTCCTTGATGAAGGGAACGTTGAGTCGAAATGCGGTCGATTGAGTCACACGAAACCGTACCTTGCGCAGGCATGGCATGTCAATTGACGGAGCAATTGTTCAGGCTAATGGCACAATGCTCAAAACATGGATGCGGCGCGACTTTTGGGAATCACCATCACGATGCTGGCTACATTGCTGATCGGAGTGCCGGCGGCCTGGGCCTCTTTGGCCATCTGGTTCCAGGCGCCGCGCGGGCCGCTGCTGAAACCCTTGCTGGTCATGTCCTGGCTCGCCTTCAGCGCCGCGATACTGACGGCGCTGTGGCATGGCCGCTTGGGAGCGGCCGTGCCGATGTTTTCCGCAGGGTTCGGCGCCGTGTTGCTGTGGTGGTGGAGAATTCGACCGACCGATGATGGGCTGTGGGCGGATGACGTGGCTCGAATCACCAACGGCACTATCGAGGGCACCCGGGTCACGTTTCGCAACGTGCGCAACTTCGATTGGCGCGGCAATGATGATTACACGCAACGATGGGAAACCCGCGTGTACGACCTCAACGGCCTGAACTCGGTCGACATGGTCATGTCATATTGGGCAGGCAAAGCGATCGCGCACATGCTGGTGTCCTTCGGCTTCGACGATGGTCAGCGCGTTGCGTTCTCCGTGGAAGTCCGGCGCGAGAAGGACAACGCCTACTCCGAGATCGGTGGATTCTTCAAGCGCTACGGGCTTTGCATCATTGCGGCCGATGAGCGGGATGTGATCCGCGTGCGCACCAATATTCGAGGCGAAGACGACTACCTGTACCGGATCCGCATGCCGCCGGCCGCAATGCGCTCCCTGTTTGCCGGCTATGTCAAGCAGGCAGGCGAGCTCGTGGACGCGCCCCGCTTCTACAATACGCTCACCGTCAACTGCACCACCCTCGTCTACCACATGATGAAGCGAATCGTCGGGTACCTGCCTTGGAGCTATCGCCTGCTGTTGACCGGGTACCTGCCGGAGTATGTCTACCGTGTCGGCGGTCTCGACCAGCGGTACACGCTGGAAGAATTGCGTGCGCTGGGGCGGATCACCGAGCGTGCGAGGCTATCCGACCGCAGCGCCGGTTTCTCCGCGGATATTCGCCGCGGCATTCCTACCCTCGATCCCGAACCGGCGGCGCCGGGCGCGGACCGGACTTAAGGATGTTCCCGATCGAGCGGCGTGAAGCCATGGTGCCTGAATGCCAGGCTGCCCGCGGGGCCGCGGATAAAAGCCAGGAACTTGGCAGCCTCGGGTCTCGCCCCCTCGACCAACGCCGCAGGGTAGATAATGGGCATGTGCGTGCCCTCGGGAAACACATCCACGACGCGCACGTTCTTGTCGATGAGCGCATCGGTGGCATAGACGATGCCTAGCGCGGCTTCGCCCCGCTCCACGAAGGCCAGCGCCGAACGCACGCTGTCGGCACGCACCAGACGCTCCGACACCGCGTCCCAAACACCGAGATTGACCAGCGCTTCATGCGCGTAGCGCCCTACCGGCACGGAGTCCGGATCGCCGGTCGCCAGCCGTCCCTTGCCGAGGGTGGCAGCCAGTGCAAAATGCGGTGCGATTTTCAAAGTGACTTGACTGCCCAACGGCGCTATTAGGACCAGTTCGTTTCCCAGCACGTCGTGCCGAGTTGCCGGTTGGACCAAGTTGCGCGCCTGCAGGTAGTCCATCCACTCGAGGTCGGCGGAGAAGAACACATCGGCCCGCGAGCCGTTCTCGATCTGACGGGCGAGCGCGGAACTGGCCGCGAAAGAGAAGCGCACCGGGATCGATGCATCCTTGGTGAATCCGTCTCCCAGCTCCTGCAGCACATTGGTCAGAGACGCCGCCGCGAACACGGTGATCGCGGGCTTGTCCTCGCTCGCCGCCGCGGCCGCAACCGTCGCCGCGGTCATCGCCCCAAGGCATACCGCCAGCGCCAGCCACGAGCCGAGAATCGTCTTCATAGACTTCAGTTGTTCGCCAGCACCGGCCGCCCGCTGTACAGTTCCGGAAAGGTACGCCTGAAATTTTCGATCTTGGGAAGATCATAGATGGCGATGTACGGCTGCGTCGGGTTGTGGATCAGGTAATCCTGGTGATAGTCCTCCGCGGCATAGAACCCTTTGAGCGGTTCCAGGCGCGTGACGATCGGTGCCGCAAAGGCATGCGCCTGATTCAACTGCGCGATGTAGGACTCCGCGATGTGCTTCTGGCCTTCATCCGCGTAGAAAATCGCCGACCGATATTGAGTCCCTACATCCGGCCATTGACGATTGAGCTGGGTGGGGTCGTGAACCACTGAAAAGGCAATCTGCAATATCTGGCCGTAGGAAATGGCGGCCGGATCGAAGGTGATCTTCACCGATTCGGCATGGCCGGTGCCTCCCGAACTCACGGTCTCATAATTCGCCGTCGATTTGTCGCCGCCTGCGTATCCCGCGAGAACTTTCTGCACGCCCCGCACGTGCTCGAAGACACCTTGCACACCCCAGAAGCAACCTCCCGCCAGCACGACGGTCTGCGCGGGTCCGGCGGCCTTCGGGTTGTCGATTGTCGGAGGCGCGATGATCACCGGGGCCTCCGCTCCGAACAGCGGCGAGTGCCATAGAATCACGGCGGCGGCCACGCCGAAAACGGCCGCAAGCCTCGCGGGGGATATCAATTTTCGCAATGTCATGTCTCTTCCTCTTAAGTTCTCAGGCACGTGCCGCGAAGTGCAAAGCCACCGAATTCATGCAATAACGCAAACCCGTCGGCTTCGGCCCATCATCGAACACATGTCCCAGATGAGCATCGCAGCGGCGGCAGGAAATGGCGTCACGCTCCATGCCGAAACTTCGGTCACTGCTCTTGACGATATTGAGCGCCGATATCGGCTGCCAGAAGCTGGGCCACCCGGTACCGGATTCGAACTTGGTTTTCGAATCGTAAAGTGCGGTATCGCAACAAATGCAGTGGTAGATACCGTCGGCGTGATTCCGGTCGTATTCGCCGCTGAATGCAAACTCGGTGCCTGCCTGGCGCGCGACCCGGTAGGCGAGCGGCGAGAGTTGCGCCTTCCACTCAGCATCGCTCTTCGCAACCTTCGCGAGCCGCGCAACACCCAGACTCTTGCCGGCAGGCGAGAAGTTCTCGATGGACACCTCATCGCTCGGCGCAGGTCCCGATACAGTCCCCGCAGCCACCTTCCGTAGAAGCGGCAGCACCGACAACGCGGCCAGTGCCGCAATCACATGACGACGACTCACGAATGCATTCATGCTTTGATCCTCAACCGAATGTAAAAGAATACGCCTGGACACCGGAATCCAGAAACTCGATCGAAAACACGTGCTCACCAACCTCTCCGGCCTGTCGAATCAGCTGATACAGGCGTTGCCGATCGATGGTTCCGGCGCCGTTACGATCCGTATCCGTGCCATGGTTCTCCGCCGGTGCAGCGCCGTCGAGCAGCACGCGAAAGCGCACCGGCTTGCCGTCGCTGCCCGGCCCCAGCACCAGATGCAGATCGCGCGCAAAGAAGCGAAACACGATCTTCCCTTGAGCGGCGTCGAGCACTGCTTTTTCCGGGTCCACACTCCAAGACCCGTTCAGGGCCCATTGATTCAATTTCAATGCGGCCGGCGCCGCATAGCGGTGCGCCTGATCCTGAGCAAAGCCTCCCGGCGATGCGAAATTCTCGGCACGACGGAATCCGACGTAGGTCTCCGGCGACTGATCATGCCTTTCGTCGGGCGGCGCCTGCACGCCCGCGGCCACCGCGGCGCCCATGCCGGGCGGCGGCAAATCGGTTTGCCCGGCCTCGGTCAGCAATTTGCGGATGATCCGCTCGGATTCGTCGTAGTCGCCTTCGCCGAAGTGGTGCGCGCGGATGCGGCCGGTGGCATCGCTGAAATAGTGCGCGGGCCAGTATTGGTTGTTGAACGCTTGCCATACGGCGTAATCGTTATCGAGCGCGACGGGATAGTTGATCTTCAGATCGGTGACGGCGCGCCGCACGTTGTCGGCGTCCTTCTCGAAGGCAAATTCCGGTGCATGTACGCCGATGACGACCAGGCCGTGATCCTTGTATTTCTCGTACCACGATTTCACGAACGGCAACGCGCGCAGGCAGTTGATGCATGAATACGTCCAAAAATCGACCACCACCACCTTGCCGCGCAGAGCTTCCGGAGTAAGCATCGCCGAATTCAACCAAAGGGTGGCACCGGTAAAGGACGGCATTTGCCCTTCGACCGGCAGATCTCCGGAAGGTCTCGCGGCCGACATCATCATGGCATGGCCATCGGACTTTGAATTGCTCATGGCCATGTTGGAGTTACTCATGGCCATGGTCATGCTGCCGCCTGCGGCATCGCGCGAGTTGATCTTGTCGATCAGAGACTGCTCGAGGTTGTTCGTGCCATTCAGCGACCAGCGCGTCAGCACCGTCGAATCCCAACCAGAAACAATCGCGGCGACGGCGAGCAGCACCGCGACCCCGAGGCCGCGCCTAATCCATTCGCCGGCGCCGAGCGACTTCTTCAGTAGCGCAAAAACCCTGCGGCCCGCGAGCAGAGCGACGGCGAGCGAGGTTGCCGCTCCCGCCGCATAGGCAAACAGCAGCCACGTGGTGCGCGCATTGGGTCCGGAGATGGCCGCTCCGGTCAGAATGAGCCCGAGAATGGGACCTGCGCAGGGTGCCCACAAGAGCCCGGTGGCAATACCCAGAAGCACTGAGTTTGCCACGCCAAACTTGCCCCGCGCGTCCCCGGGTTGCGCGAGTCGATTGCCCAGCGCCACCAACGGGCGGGCCAGCCAATCAGCCAAGCGCGGCCACAACAGTGTCGCCGCAAATGCGGTCAGCAGCACCAGGGCGACAAGGCGCCCATACTGATTCACCCGGACGGCCCAGGCGCCGCCGACGGCCGCCAATGTGGCGATGCCGGCAAAGGTAATGACCATCCCCGCCAGCATGGGAAGAGCATTCGTGACGAATCTCTGTTCCGCCCGAGCGAATACAAAGGGCAGCACAGGCAGGATGCAGGGGCTTAAAATGGTCAGGACCCCGCCGAAATACACTAAAAATACGATGGTCATGGTCTCGCTATCTGGAAGCCTGTCTCAAGTGGCTCCCATCGTCCCCAGGAGACCGGAGCAGGCGCCTCGACCTTGCAACAATCGGCAGCAGCCCTTCGCACTCACTGCCAGGGCAAGCGGTTCAGGTCGAGATTCCCGCCGCTTAGGATGATGCCGATATTCGCAGCCGGCGCCGTGACTCGGCTTTCCAGGATCGCCGCGTAACCGACTGCCCCCGACGGTTCCACCAGCAGCTTCATGACCTCCAGAATGCGGCGCATGGCTTGGATGATCGAGTCCTCGCTCACGGTGACGATGTCATCGACGAGGCGGATGATCTCGGCGAAGGGTTTGCCGCCCAGCGAAGTCTTGAGGCCATCGGCGATGGTCCGCGGCTCGAGCATGGGAATTATCCGACCCGCCTTGAAGGAGCGCGCGGCATCGTCCGCACCGGCCGGTTCGACGCCAATCACCCGCAGGCTCGATTTCAAGCTTTTTGCCGCGACGGCAATGCCGCTGAGCTGCCCGCCGCCGCCCACGGGACACAGGATCACGTCCAATTCCGGCACCTGCTCTAGTAGCTCGATGGCCGTGGTTCCCTGCCCGGCCATGACGCGCAAATCATCGTAAGGGTGAATGAACGCAGCTCCGGTTCGCTCCATCACGGCCCGCGCGGCCGACTCGCGTGCCGCCAGCGTCGGCTCACAGAGAACGATGTCGCCGCCGTATCGGCGCACGGCGGCCTGCTTGGCCAGGGGCGAATTCTCGGGCATGACGATGTAGGCCGGAATGCCGCGCAGCGACGCGGCCCGCGCCAGCGCCGCGGCATGGTTGCCCGAGGAATGCGTGACTACGCCTTTCGCGGCCTCCTCGTCGGTGAGCAGGAACACGGCATTGGTCGCTCCACGCGCCTTGAAGGCGCCGACTTTCTGTAAGTTCTCGCATTTGAAATGCAGACGGCTTCCGGCCATCGCATCCAGCACGTCGCTGGTCATCACGGGAGTGCGGTGGATCTTGTCGCGGATCCGCTCATGGGCCTCGCGGATCGACTGCATGGTCAGTGCCGGCTGCGGTATTGGGCTATTTGTATTCATAGACTCTGTGTTAAAAGTACAAAATGAAATCCCGTCTCACATGGTTTGTGGTCAGCGCCATGATCGCCGGTCCCTTGTTCGGATGGGTGCTGCACGAAGCCCTGGGCCCAGGCTCCGCAGCCGAAGGCGCTGCGGCAGATTTGTCGCTGGTGACGACCAGCTTCTTGCGGCTCATCAAGATGATCATAGCGCCATTGGTGTTCTCCACGCTCGTCGTCGGTGTCGCACGCATGGAGGGCGCGGCCTCCATTGCCAGAATCGGCGCCAAATCCTTAGGATGGTTCGTCCTCGCCACGCTGGTTTCGATGAGCATCGGCGTCGTCGTGGTTCAACTGTTCAAACCCGGCTATGGGCTTTCCGCATCGGCGGCCGCGCCGGTATCGGGCCCGACGGGATCCATGGCGTTCAAAGACGTTCTCGAACACATCATCCCCTCCTCCATTGTTTCGGCCATGGCGAACAACGAGGTCCTGCAAATCGTGGTGTTTTCCGTGCTGTTCGGTGCGGCTGCGTCCGCTTTGGGCGCGAAGGTCAAACCGCTCATCGACGCCATCGACGCCATCGCGGCCGTGATCCTCAGAATGACCCGGTATGTCATGGCATTGGCGCCCCTGGCCATCTTCGCCGCCCTGGCCGCCACGGTCTTGACCCAGGGCGCGGCAGTGCTGGTGGTGTACGCCAAATTCATCGGCAGCTTCTACCTGGCTCTGGTGCTCTTATGGGCCTTTTTCGCCTGCGTGCTCTATGCAAGTATCGGACGGCGCTCGTTGCAGCTGCTGCGGAAAATTCGCTCACCCCTGCTGCTGGCCTTCGCGACCGCCAGTTCCGAAGCGGCCTATCCGCAGACGCTCGAACAACTGGAAGGCTTCGGAGTCGGCCCGCGCATTGCCTCCTTCGTCCTGCCGCTGGGATATTCCTTCAACCTGTGCGGCTCCGCCATGTACGCCGCATTCGGCGTGTTGTTCATCGCCCAGATCTATCGCATCGACCTGAGCGTGCATCAGCAGATCACGATGCTGCTGATACTCATGGTGACGAGCAAGGGTATAGCGGGCGTACCGCGCGCCGCATTGATGGTCATCGCGGCATCGTTGAGCTACTTCGGATTGCCGGAACAGGGACTGGTGTTCGTCATTGCCGTCGATCATGTGCTGGACATGGGACGCACCGCCACCAACGTCATCGGCAACGCCCTGGCCGCCACGCTGGTCGCCAAGTGGGAAGGCGAACTGGGGGAGGCGGTCTCCGCGCCGGAGCCGGCGGCCCAGCCGCAGCCGGCGTCCGCCTGAACCATTCATGAGCAATGAGCGCAAGGGCACAGCAATGACGGCACAGCGCAATGGCCGGCCGGGGCTGGCACTTTCAACAGAAGCACCAAGACGATGCTAGAGATACTTAGGAAGGTTCCGTGGGCGCCATACCTTAGAAAGCCCAGCGTACGAAACCTACCCACTTGCTTCGCGCGGTATCAAGCCCAGCTTTATCACGATACAGGCTCGCATTAGCGTCGGTGTCCACCCAATAAACACTGACAGTCAAACGATCAGTTGGAGTAAGTTCCAGCGCCACGTGCCAGTCGTTATAGCTCAGCGGTGAATAGTGCCGAATATCTTCGTGCCCGACATGCAAGATTAAATTTAACTTCGATACGACTGGAAGCGTCCAATCCGCCTCGGAATAGCTCGACCCTTGTGACGACCCCGATGGGGTTACACCATAGTCCGCTGCAGCGCTGCGTGTATCCAATCCAAAGTAGTTGCTAACATCGTAAGAATAACGAATATTCAAGTTTTTGTAGGACACGCCGATGTAGGATTCCGTTGTATTGTAGCGGTTTCGCGAAGCCGACAGTCTCCCCGTGAAATTGTTTACGCTCCGGTCATCGTGACCGCTTGGCGGAGACGCTCGCTCATTGATGAATGAACGGTGCTCAGGGTTTTGCTGAAATGATCTCGTTACTTTGGGTTCGCCTTGCTGTTGGATGTAAATGTTTCACGTCGCACAGATGCAAATACTGATGCCGCGGACGATCGCAGACGTTCGTACGTTTGCTTTGGAGCCTCGCGAGCGAGCGAGTCTGGTATAACGGTTTTGCGCTGAATCTAATTGGCCCTACTAGGGACAACGCAACTGATGACTTTGGACAGTAAGTCCATAAAAGGCTGTTTGCTACGGGATGCCGAGAAGGCTACTCGGTTTGCGATTATTGCGCTAAATGGAGTGTCGACCTTGGCCCAAATAGGGCAGCTTGGCATTACCTTTGTGCTGTTTCCGCTTTCGCTCGAACTACGCCACGTACCAGCATGGAAAATTGGGATTGTCAGCAGCGGACTTTGGGCCGGAAGCTTGATTGGTCTAGTTGCAGCGCCATCTGCCATACGCCGAATGGGTTACCGCAGCACGGTTTGCTTAGGATTGTTGGCTAGTATTGTCGCCCTCTTGCTCACCCCAATTATTCCACAACGCTATTGGGTGTTGGGTTCTCTTGTCACCGGATTGGGCTACGGCCTACGCTGGATTGGCAATGAAACCTGGCTTTTTGGAATTGTTTCCGATCGAACACGCGGACGAATAGTGGGTCTTCACGAATCCTTGTTGGGTATTGCCTCCATTGCGGGCCCCGCGCTCGTCGCGTTGCTGGGCGCCGACGGGTTTCCTTCGTTTATAACTGCCGCAGCTTTTACGGCTGCTGCCGCATTTCCCTTAATTCTTGCAAGCCTGTACAACTCGCCACCGACAATGGAGGCACGCCCATTTAAGTCGCTTTTGTCTGCGGTTGAAGGGACAATTGCTGGAATAACGCGTACAGGTCCGTTAACGGCAGGCATAGGTGGTGTAATAGAAAGTGCGCTCATTAGTATGTTCCCTGTCTTTGCATCGGAGCGTGGGATTGGTGCGGGCAAAATCGCTTGGCTCCTCTCGATATTTGGTTTCGGTGCAATGTTATTGCAGCTACCGATAGGGTGGCTCGCTGACAGGCGTGGTGTGCATGTGGCTTCGCTGATTGTGGTAGTTCTAACGGTGCTGTGTGCTCTAGCAATGGAAGTTATAGCGCCGCCGGGCATGGTGATGCTTGGGGTTTTGATATTTGTTTTGGGTGGAGCCATTACGGGGTTCCTAACCCTCGGCATCGTCGCAGCCGCTAAGCAATCTAACCCCGGCCAACTCGCAGCCGAAATGAGCACGGTATCCATCGCTTTTACGATCACGTCTGTCGTTGGACCGTTGGTGGCAGGCGGTCTGTTCACTCTATTTGGGAGCGCTTCGCTGTTGGTCCTCATCGAACTGTCGGCGGCACTGCTGTTGCTACTGTTGGCCCGGCGCTAGTGTGGTGTCCCACTAATTCGTGTCATATATTGAACCTATCATTGAGGTATCTTTCCGAGCGGAGATACAGCGATGGCGAGGGGACGACCGAAAGCGGAACTGGTTTTGAGCGAAGCTGAAGA